>ERZ1023288.13-NODE-13-length-106706-cov-42.449091_pt1 | contig 106706 bp, 90 predicted proteins | sample MGYA00380468_ERZ1023288 | MGnify/ENA primary metagenome ERZ1023288 (study PRJEB33173, sample SAMEA4830366) | metagenome | study: EMG produced TPA metagenomics assembly of the PRJEB25223 data set... | reverse complement strand
GTGCTAATTGTGCCTGACGTGCCGCCTCCGCTTGTTTAGCTAATTCCGCCTGACGCACTTGTTCGGCAGCTTGTGCCTGCTGCTGCGCCAATTGCGCCTGACGAGCGGCCTCCGCCTGCTGTGCCGCTTGGGCGCGTTTTGCCGCTTCTGCGGCTTGCTGCTGTGCTAATTGTGCCTGACGTGCCGCCTCCGCTTGTTTAGCTAATTCCGCCTGACGTAGTTGTTCGGCAGCTTGTGCCTGCTGCTGCGCCAATTGCGCCTGACGCGCCGCTTCCGCTTCTTTGGCAGCCAATGCGGCGGCTTTTTCTTCCGCTTCGCGACGCGCTTTTTCCGCAGCTTGCGCTTGGCGGCGGCGTTTCTCCGCTTCCTGCTTGGCTTTTGCCTGCGCCGCCAAAGCGGCTTTCTGCGCGGCAAGCGCTTCTTTTTCGCGCTGCTCAATCGCTACTTTGGTGCGCTCATTATCGGCAATCATCAATTGATACATCAGCTGATAATCGATTTGCCCGAATTCCGGATGGTCCAATTTCTCGCGCGTACGGAAAGCGCGCATGGCTTTTTGCGTATTCGCGCCGATGATGCCGTCCGCCGCACCGCCGCCAAAGCCTAAGCGGTTCAAATCTCTTTGCACTTGCTTGGTAATTTGCACATAAAAAACAGACAGCCAATCGCCGGAAATACCGCCGCTTTGCTTCATGCCCAAGCTTTTTTGATAGGCTTTGACCGCTTGCTGGGTCGTTTGATTAAATACGCCGTCAATCGGGCCGGCATCATGGTCGATATAGCGCATGCCGGTCTGAATCAGGCGGATTAAGGCAGGGCTGTATTTGCCTTTTTGCGCGGCATGACCTTGTTCTAATAAGCTTTGTAATGATGTGTTGCCTGTCAATGCCGCCACATCATATAAGCCCAAGCCGCGTTCATTGCTGATGTCTAAGGGGCATTGCGCACTTTGATAAGCTTCAATCACATGGTTATCGCGCTGATAAGCGGCGGCGAATAATGTCGCCGTATCTGTACAATCAAGGGCTTGCGCCCACTGTGCCGACAGCAAAGTCAGCAGCAAAAAAGGATAGCGTAAAGACATTATCCACCTCTTTTTACATAAAATATTGCGAGTATTTCAAAACAAAGGCCTGCAAAGCGATGAGCAGGGTGGAGTTATCCGCCTGCCCCGATTGCAACAGCATATAAGCCTCGGCAAAGGATAGGCGCACAACACGGATATCTTCGCCTTCGGCACGTAAACCGGTATAAGTGGCGGTTTCGTCGACATCGATGCGGGCAAAATATAAAAGCGTCCGCCCTGCGCTGCCGCCCGGACTGCCGTAATATTCATAAACAAATTCTAAGTCTTGGGCTGTGGTGCCGATTTCTTCCGCCAATTCGCGCTGCATAGCCGTTTCAGGACTTTCACCGGCCTTGTCCATAAAGCCCGCCACCACTTCTTTCTGCCAAGGCTGATCGCCCGCCGCCATGGCGCCGATGCGAAATTGCTCGACCAAGACGAATTCTTTGCGTGCCAAATCATAGGGCAAGGCGGCAACCACCCGCCCTTTCTTGCCCAAACATTCGCGGATGAGTGTGCCGCTGCGACTGCCGTCATAATATTCGATATCGACCGCGTAGCGGCTGACGTGGAAAAAACCGCTGTAAACGCTTTCCTCTTCTAAGACAGTGTATTGATATTGCATAGGATATTCCTAATAACGCGGCGTGGTGCCGATGTAGCCGTAAGGATTGACCGCCTTGCCCTGTTTACGGGTTTCAAAATGCAGAGTCGGCATATTTTGCGAGCCGATGCCCATGGTGCCGATTTGCTGTCCGCGGCTTAATTTCTGCCCTTCGCTGACGTTTACACTATCCAAATAACCGTAGGCGGACAAAACGCGGTTGGGATGACGGATGATGACCATGCGCCCGAAGCCGGATAAGCCCGTGCCGGTATAAGCCACTTCGCCGGCTGCCGCCGCATGAATGGCTTGTCCACGTTGTCCGCGCACACGCATGCCCTGCCGTCCCGGTTGATTGGCGGAATATTGCTGCACTACGTCGCCGCGCGTCGGCCAAATCCAGCCGGGCAAACCGGCACTGGTTACCGTCGGCGCAATCACTTTCGCCGGCATTACGCCGCTTGGCGGTGTTAAACGCAAACGCTGTCCCGCTAAGATGCGGTCTTTGTCGGCAATGCGGTTCCAACGCGCCAGTTCGTTGATATCCAAGCCATAGCGCCAAGAAATGCCGAATAAGGTATCGCCGGCTTGTACGATGTAGTCGCCGCTAGGCTTGAGTGCGCCGCGTTCGCCGTGCAATTGCTCGGCGGTGGGGCGGTGCGGATAAGTAGAGCAGGCGCTCAGCCACAATAAGGGCAAAGATAATATTAAACAATGTAAGCTATTAGAAATTTTCATTTTTTACTTAATCCAAAGCTAAGCAGCGCTCGATAGCGGCAAGCTGTGCGCAGTGAGTTAAATCAAATTGCAAAGGCGTAACCGATACATAGCCTTGCGCCACTGCGGCAAAATCCGTATCCGCCTGCGCATCGTCTGCCATGCCGAAAGCGCCGATCCATAAATATTCGTCGCCGCGCGGACTGTTAACACGTTGTATGGGCTGCGCCGGCAAACGTCGCCCCAAAACAGTCGTTTTAAACCCCTTAATCTCCGCATAGGGTAAATCCGGAATATTGACGTTTAAAAACGTTCCCTGCGGCAGGGTATGTTTTTGCAGACGTTTCAGCAAATCCACAACGAGCAAAGCAGAATCGGCAAAATGCTGAGAACGATGTGAAACATTAGACACCGCCATCGCCGGAAAGCCCAAATTCCGCCCCTCATAAGCTGCCGCCACCGTGCCGGAATACATCACATCATCGCCTAAATTCGCCCCGCGGTTGATGCCTGAAACCACCATATCGACTTTATGTTCAAAATAACCGTTTAATGCCAAATGCACGCAGTCGGAAGGCGTGCCGTCCACGCTGAAGACATCGTTACCGTGCGCCTGCACGGACAAAGGGCGCGAGAGCGTTAAAGAATGACTGGCGCCGCTCATATTGCGATCAGGCGCCATAATCAGCACGCGGTCGGCATAGCTGCGCAAAGCCGATGCCAAAGCCTGCAAACCGGGCGCTAAATAACCGTCGTCATTTGAGAGTAAAATTAACATAAACACCTCAGCAAAAATTGCTCGTCAATTTACCTTAAGCTAACCCCCTTTATCAAGCCGAAAACATAGAAAAACCGAATTTGCTCAAAGGCGATGCGATACATGCCCTGCAGCGGAAAAAGCAATTTTTTCCGCTTATGTTATTATCCGCCCTTTCAATCATCTTGCAGGAAAGAATTCTATGAAAGCCGTTTTTCTACTGATAGCGACCAATTTAGGCGTCATGGCAGTACTCAGCCTTGTCTTACAAATACTCGACATCAATCAAATGCTGAATCAATCGGGCATGAACATGCAGAATTTGCTGATATACGCCAGCATTTACGGCTTTGCCGGTTCATTTATCTCTCTGCTCATATCGAAAAGTTTGGCAAAGCGGCAAATGCGCGTGCAACTGATTGATGCCGGCACGTCCAATCCTAGCGAACGCTGGCTTTACGACACCGTCAAACGCCAAGCGGAAAAAAGCGGGGTCGGCATGCCGGAAGTCGGTATTTTCCAGCAGCCTGCACCTAATGCTTTCGCCACAGGGCATAATAAAGATGCCGCCTTGGTTGCCGTCAGCACCGGCTTGCTGCAACACATGAACGCCGATGAAATCGAAGCGGTTCTGGGGCATGAAATGGCGCATGTGAAAAACGGCGATATGGTAACCTCTGCTCTCATTCAAGGCACGATTAACGCCTTTGTCATCGTCTTTGCCAGTCTTATCAGCAGCCTGCTTGCACGCGGCAACCGCCGCCAATCCGGCGCGGCATTTCACGGCACCTATATGCTCTTGCAAATGCTATTAGGATTCTTAGGCTCGATGGTCGTCATGTGGCATTCACGCCACCGCGAATTTGCCGCCGACCGCGGCGGCGCCGAACTGGCCGGCAAACACAAAATGATTGCCGCCCTGCGCCGCTTAGAACAAGCCCAAGCCGCCGGCGCACAAGGCGCTTTGGCGAAAGACTTCAAAGCCTTCGGCATCGTACCGATGAGCGGACTTTTTTCTACTCATCCGCCGTTGGCAAAACGCATCGCCGCACTCGAGCAAAATCTATGATTACACTCAACCAATTACGCCTGAGCCGCGGCAGCGACATCCTCTTCTCACAAGCCGATGCCGCCATTCACGGCGGACAAAGAATCGGCTTAGTCGGCAATAACGGCTGCGGCAAATCCAGTCTATTTGCTCTGCTGCGCGGCGAAATCGAAGCCGATAGCGGCGAACTCATCATGCCGCCAGATTGGCGCATTGCTAGCGTCCGCCAAGAAACCCCCTCTCTACCGCAATCCGCGCTTGATTACGTACTTGACGGACATCAGCCCTATCGCCAAGCGCAACATGCGCTCAAACAGGCAGAACAAGAAGCAAACGGACTCGCCATCGCCGCCGCGCACGAGCAATTAGCCGCCATTCACGGCTATGCCCTGCCCGCCCAAGCCGGCGAACTCCTCAGCGGCTTAGGTTTTCTGCCTGCGCAGCAGCAATTAGCGGTCGCCGAATTTTCCGGCGGCTGGCGTATGCGGCTGAATCTGGCTCAAGCCCTCATCGCGCCTGCGGATTTATTACTGCTTGACGAACCCACCAACCACTTAGACCTAGATGCCATCATCTGGCTGCAAGACTTCTTGAAAAGCCACCCCGCTACGCAAATCATCATCGCCCACGACCGCGAATTTCTCGACAGCCTCTGCCAACACATCTGGCACATCAGCGGCAAACAGCTTGAAAGCTACCGCGGCAACTACAGCCAATTCGAGCGTATCCGCCACGAACGCCGCCTCCAAGCCGACGCCCAATATGCCAAACAAGCCGCCCAACGCGCCCATTTACAAAGTTTCGTCGACCGCTTCCGCGCCAAAGCCAGCAAAGCCAAACAGGCACAAAGCCGCTTAAAAGCGTTGGAAAAACTAGATGCCGCTCCGCCGCCGGCGCAAGAACAAGGTTTTCAGCTCGAATTCGCTACGCCCGAACATATTCCCGCCCAATTGCTCAAATTGGAAAAAACCGCGCTCGGCTATGGCGAGACCAACATCCTTAAAGCCTTCAGCCTTGCCATTGAACGCGAAGACCGCATCGGACTACTCGGACGCAACGGCGCAGGCAAATCCACCCTCATGAAAGCCCTTGCCGGACTTGAAGTTATCCAAAGCGGCGAACGCAAAATCCACCAATACTGCCAAATCGGCTACTTTACCCAACACTCGCTCGACCGCCTCGAAGCCACGCAAAACCCCCTTTGGCATATGCAGCAAATCCTGCCTGCACAAAGCGAACAAGAACATCGCAACTTCTTAGGCAATTACGGCTTCGGCGGCGACCGCGCCTATGATGCGATTGCGCCCTTTTCAGGCGGCGAAAAAGCGCGCCTTGCCCTTGCACTGATTATCGCTATGCGCCCAAACCTGCTGCTCTTGGACGAACCCACCAACCATCTCGATCTCGCCATGCGCGACAGCCTCAACCTCGCCTTGCAAGCCTATGAAGGCGCAATGGTCATCATCTCTCACGACCGCAACATGCTGCGCAGCACCTGCAACCGCTTCTTTCTGATCGATCAAGCCCAAGTCAGCCCCTTCGACGGCGATTTGGACGACTACCGCCGCCATCTCCAACAATCCCTGCAAGCGCAGCTGGAAGCGACAAAACCCGATAAAGGCAGCCCAGCACCACTTAGCCGCCAAAGCCAAAAACGCAATGAAGCGGAAATCCGTCGCCTATTGCGCCCTTTCAAACAAATCTTGGAAAAAGCGGAAGCCAAAGTCACCGCATTAGAGACGCAAAAACAAACGATTGAAAATCGGCTGGCGGATGCCGACATCTATCTTGAAGAAAATAAAGACAAACTAAAGCAAATACTTGCCGAACAAACTAATCTCCAACAAGCTCTTGCGCAAGCAGAAGCGGCATGGCTGGAAGCGGCAGAAAATCTGCAGGCAGAAGAAATGAAATATACCCCCGAATCTTAGGAAACTTAATTTCTGCAGCTTCGCACAATATTCTTTTGAGCCGCAGAAGCCGTACAATCAACAGGGAAATAAAAGCGGAGCAGGCTGCGGAATACGATCTTCTGCCGGATAGTCCACGCGATAAAAATACAGACCATAGGCAGGCGCCGTCGGGCCTGCTTGGCGACGGTCTTTGCCGGCAAGTACATCGGCCAACCATTGCTTTGAGCGTCGACCATCGCCCACCATCAGCAAAGAACCTACAATATTACGCACCATATGATGCAAAAAAGCATTGCCCACAATATCAATTAGTAAATAATTGCCACACTGCCTAACATCCAAACGATGCAAAAAACGATTAGGACTGGCCGATTGGCATTCCGCCGCTCGAAAAGCGCTGAAATCATGCTCGCCTAATAATTGCTGGCCGCCAGCTTGCATCAGTGCTGCGTCTAATGGATAGCAATGCCAATAAGCACGCATACGCCATAAAGCGGAAGCATAAGGACTGTTTAATACGATATAGCGGTAATGGCGCCGATAAGCATCGTATCTTGCATGAAAATCTTCGCGCACCGCCACAATCTGCTGCAAACGTATATCGGGCGGCAAATAACGGTTTGCCCCTGCAAGCCAAGCATAGTCCGAACGCCGAGCATGGGTGTCGAAATGAATGATTTGCCCTAAGGCATGTACGCCGGCGTCGGTTCTGCCTGCGCATACGATTTCTATCGATTCGTTGGCAATTTGTCCCAAAGCAAGCTCTACTTGCTCTTGAATCGTCGTCGATAAAAAAGGCTGGCGTTGCCAGCCTGAATAGGCACTGCCGTCATATTCGACAAGTGCCGCATAGCGATGATAAGACATTATGAGGGCAATTTAGCCATGAGTTCTTGTGCAATTTTTCCTTGTTCATCATTGCCTCTTTCCAGCACTTCTTCTAGCCAGGCGCGAACTTTTGCCACTTTCTCAGGTTTGATGCCGCTATTGATATAGGCAGCTGCCAAATCCAAATTAATGCTCATTGCTTCAATATCAGCCTCAGAAACGCTTGCTTTTTCTACAGGCGCCTCTTCTTCAGGCGCATCAAAATCAGGCACTTCAAAAGCGGCTATATCTTCAGAAGCATCTTCTGTTTCAAGCCTTGGCTGCTCATCAATAAGCAGACCGCTATCTTCGTCCATAAAGGACAAAGCATCCAATACTGCAGAGTCTTCTTCTACCGCCGGCGCCTCTTCTTCAACCGCTTTCTCTTCATCTATAGAAGAATCGGCAAAGAAGTCGAGCGATTCTGTATCAATAGCAGCAAAATCATCTTCCATAAGAGCAGGAGCTTCATGGGTATCTTCGCTTAATGTGTCATCTGATAAGAAAAGATCCAAATCATCAAAAACTTCGTCATCTGCTGTTGCCAATGGACTGCTTTGACCGGCTTTTGCATCCGCATCGGAGTCGGTGTCGATGAAAAAGTCTTCCACATCATCAAAGACATCTGTTGAAACATAGGCAGATTCTTTTTGATGCGTTTGGCTTGGCTGCGGATCTTGATCAACATCGGCAAAGAAGTCATCCAAACCTTCAAATGATTGGCTGTCAATCTGAGTAGCGCTTATTTCATGCTGACTGTGATTTTGCACTTGCGCATCGGCATCGGCAAAGAAATCGTCTAAAGCATCAAGCTGCGTTTCATCATTATTGTCTTGAGAGGATTTGCCTAAGCTGAGCGGCTCAAGATCTGGCGCAGTATCGGAGGGCTCGTCATTTGCAAAGAATGTATTGTCATAATCTGACTGTTCGACTTTATTTAGCGACAGGGAAGAATCATTTTCCAATTCATCTTCCTCAATCAATGCCGCAAGACGCTGTTCTTCCGCTTCGTCCATGCTGTCGGCTAAAGCCTGAATTTCTTCTTCGCTCATATCAGTACCGGCAGCGGCTCTGCGTTTTTTCGCTGCCGCCAATCCTGCCAAAGCCAATAGCGCGATCAATAATCCCCCAATCGAGGCAATCGCCCATAATGGCAGACCGAATAAAAAGCCTTCATCTTCTTGTATAGGAGCAGCAGGAGGCGGTAGCGGCAGGGTATTTGCCGGCTTTTGCGGTTCTGCCGCTGCAGTTTGCGGTTCAGCTGTCGCTGCTGCGACGGGCTCGGCTTCCTGTGCCGGCATTTCACTTACGACCGCTTCTTCTACTTGAGCAGGCGGCACAGCAGGCTCTGGCATATTTGGCGTTTGCGGATTGAGTTCTTGCTCGGCAGTATTTTCAGCGGCTTCAACAGGCTCGTTTTGCGCCTCTTGAATCAATTCTTCTGTACTCGTTACGATAAGGTTTTCATTAGTAGCATCGATGCTATTGACATCATCCAAAGCCATTATCGTATTAGCATCTGCTGAAGGCGCTTGCTCCGCTGCCAAATCGTTTTCTGCTTCTGTTGTCTGCGAACTTTCTGTGATGATTATTTCTGCCGTCTCAGCTGTTTCGGCATTTGGAGATTGCTCAGCTGCTAATTTTGCCGCCTCGGCTTCGGCAGCTGCAATTTCCTCAGCGCTCATCTCAACAGGACGCACATCCTCTTCATTAGCGGCTGAAGTAATCACATCTGCAATTTGTGCGCCTGTTTTTGCCTCGGCTTGGCGGCTTCTCTGATCTGCGGGCCGGGTTTCTTCGCTATCGGCATTGGCGCTGCTGCGTCGGCTGCTGCTAGAAGCACTGGGATTGCTTGGGATAACTAAGGTTTGTCCTGCCATCAGGCTATCCATGCTGTTGTTTGCAAATGCGCGGCGATTGGCATTAAAAATCGCGCGCATCATTGTTTGCACGGATACGTTGCTAGGACGCGTTGCATTAGCAATCGAATATAAAGTTTCTCCGCGTCCTACCGGTCCGTAACGATTGCCGCTGATGCGCGCGCTATTTGCATGCGCTTGCTGCGTGGCAGCTGCTCTAGCTTTAGGCGCTGAGGCAGGTTGAGCGGAAGCGATAGGCTCATTAGCAATCGTCTGTCCGTGTAGGGCAACACGCTGCGCGCCCGGAGGAACGTCTCCCCAGCCAGAGCTATGCGGCGATGCTGCTTGAATAGTAGGATTGGGCGCCGCCATCGGTTGGGCTACCGCTTGTGCGGGTGATACATTCACCACAGCCGGTGCAATACCTGCTTTTGCCGCCGGATCTGGATCTAAAAATACAGAATATTCGCGGGTATGGACTTCTGCGCCACTTCTAAATGTCAGAACAAAGTTTACGAAAGGATCGTTCATGCGTGCGGCGCTCGATACGGCAATCGTATAGGCATTGCCGCTAGGAACCAAGCGGAATGCCAAAGAAGATTGCTCAGGAGTTTTGACGACGCCGCGTTTGCTGTATTCCGCACCATCGGCTAGAGTCACACTGGCGCCTTGCGCTTGGGCAGGCGTGAGACCGTTAACGCGAATGGCTGCATTTAGGGGTTGTCCCATGTATGAATTCACTTGAATAGGACCTAAAGAGGCAGCATAAGTAAAATGCGTTACTCCCACTCCTAATGCTAAGCCAATAAGTGCCCGAATTGTTTGGGGGCGATGTCCTTTCATATTCTCTCCTTAGAAAAAAATCCTACCATGCAGGCATGATGCGCGAAATTATAAGCAGACTGCTCTGTTGTGGCAAGTAAAAAGCGCATTTACGACAGACTAGGGGCTGTTGACATACGTTGAATTGATGGCATGCTATTGATATGAACAGATTAATGCTAAGTGATGCCCAATGGGCCAAGATAGAGCCGCTTTGTGCCGGTAAAGTCACAGATGCCGGAAGAAGCGCAAAAGACAACCGATTGTTTATCGAAGCAGTGTTGTGGATTATTCGTACAGGCAGTCCCTGGCGTGATTTGCCTGAAGAATTCGGTAAGTGGAACAGCGTGTTCCAACGCTATCGCAGATGGGTCAAGGCTGAGCGCTTTGCCGTAATCTTTGAAGCACTGCGGGGAGATCCTGATATGGAATACGCTATGATTGACGGCACCATTGTTAAAGTCCACCGCCACGGACAAGGTGCAAAAGGGGGACTTCAAATCAGTTCATCGGTAAATCCAAAGGCGGCATGAGTACCAAAATCTTGGCCTTGGTCGACGCATTGGGCAATTTGGTTTCATTCACCCTATTACCCGGGCAACGTCACGACATTGTCGGTGTCGAAGCGCTAATTAAAAACAAAGAGTTTAATGCTTTACTGGTATAGTCGGAGAAGTGGAAAAGTAGTACAAGGCGGCGAGCCGCAGACAGTACAGATAGTACGGCAAGGCGAGCCAACGCCGTAATACTTTTTCAATTCTTCGACTATAGACAAAGCCTTTGATGCAGATTGGCTTGTTAGAGGAACTGAACGAAGGAGCTTGCCAAGCGGTGATTGCGCCGACGAGCAAGCGAAAACTGCAACGTACTTATGACCGGCATATGTACAAATGGCGTCATTTGGTAGAATTTGATGTCAGCAATTGACAGCGGCATAAAGCGCAATATACTGCATCTTTTTTACGGAAAAATCAGATGAAAAGCGTATCTATCGGCATTATTGGTTATGGCACTGTCGGACAAGGCGTTGTTGAGGTCTTAACCCAAAACGCGCGCGAAATCGAACGTCGCGGCGGTTATCAAATCCATATCAAAAAAGTAGCTAAGCGTAGTTGGGTAGGGATCGATACTGCTGCTTTGCCTTTTGAATGCACCGATGATGCGATGACGGTTGTCAATGATCCCGAGATTCAAATTATTTTAGAGCTGATGGGCGGCGATGAGCCCGCCAAGACTTTGATTGAGACGGCTTTGACCAATCGCAAGCATGTGATTACCGCAAATAAGGCTTTGATTGCCAAGCATGGGCAAAGCCTGTTTGAATTGGCGCGCGCCAATGAAGTGGAGTTGTCTTATGAGGCTTCGGTAGCGGGCGGAATTCCGGTGATTAAGCTATTGCGCGAGGCCTTAACGGCAAATGCGATTTCTTCGGTTGCAGGGATTATCAACGGCACGGGCAATTTCATTTTAACGGCGATGACCGAGCAGGGACGGCAATTTGACGATGTGCTGAAAGAGGCGCAGGCTTTAGGCTATGCCGAAGCTGATCCCGCTTTCGATATCAATGGCACGGATGCCGCGCATAAAATCACGATTCTTGCTTCGATTGCTTTCGGTATTCCCCTGCAATTTGATGCGGTTTTCACTGAAGGTATTGATACTTTAACGCCTGCCGATATTGTCAATGCAGCGGAGTTGGGTTTTGTTATCAAACATTTGGGCATGGCGATTCGCCGCGAACACGGCATTGAGGTGCGCGTGCATCCGACTTTGATTCCGAGCAATACGATGCTGGCAGGGGTGAAAGGCGTGATGAATGCGGTGCAAGTGCAGGGTAATGCGGTGGACAACAGTTTGTATTACGGTCCCGGTGCAGGGCGTTTGCCGACGGCTTCCGCGGTAGTGGCGGATTTGATAGATGCGGTGCGCGAGCTGAATTTGGACAGCGAGAACCGTTTGAATGAATTTGGTTTTACGGAAATTTTCGATAAAAACGTTCTGCCGATTCTGCCTGCCGAAGAATTTTTGACGGCTTATTATGTGCGCATGAGTGTGCGGGATGAGATTGGTGTGTTGGCGGAGGTCACGCGGATTTTAGCCAAACATAAAATTTCGATTGAATCGATTATTCAGAAAATCGAGCAAAAGCAAAACGGTGTTATTCCCCTGATTTTCTTAACCGATATTGTGCAAGAAAAATATTTGCGCGATGCGGTGAAAGAAATCGAAAGCATGGTGGCGGTAACGGAGCCTTTGCGTTATATCCGCGTGGAATATTTCGACTAAATCGTGGTGCAGATTATCCGCCGTCCCTTTCGTACGGCGCCGCAGCAGTTTTCGCCGGATTGGCATCCCGTGGTGCGCGATATTTACGCAGCGCGCGTGGGCAGTGCGGCGGAAGTGGAAAAAAAACTGCAATTGCTGCAATCGCCGCAGGCTTTGCCGGATATTGCGCTTGCCGCAGAAACTTTAGCCCGAGCGATTCGCGGCGGCGAAGATATTCTGATTTACGGCGATTATGATGTCGATGGCGCGAGCGCGACCGCTTTAATGATGCGGGTGCTGCGCAAATTGGGTGCGCGGGTGCGCTATTTTGTGCCTAACCGCATGGCGCATGGTTATGGTTTAAATCCTGCGGGGCTTGCCGCCTGTTCACCTTTGCCGGATGTGCTGGTTACGGTGGATAACGGTACTCGTAGCCATGAAGCGGCGGCGGATTTGCTTGCCCAAGGTGTGAAACTCATCATTACCGACCATCATGAGCCGGATGCGCAATTGCCGCCGGCAGCGGCGGTGGTCAATCCCAAACGTCATGACAGCCGATTCGCTTCGCCGCATTTGGCGGGCGTGGGCGTGGTGTTTTATCTCTTACTGGCTTTGCGCCGCCATTATGTGGAGCAGGGCTGGGATTTTGCCTGTCAATTAACCGATTATCTGGATTTGGTTGCCCTTGGCACGGTGGCGGATATTGTGCCGCTGGATTTTAATAACCGCATTTTGGTGCAGGCGGGAATGCAGCGTTTGCAAAGCGCTAAGGGCAATCTCGGTTTGCGCGCTTTATGTGCGGTTGCCAATCTGAATCCAGCGGTGCTGCTGCCCAGCGATATCGGCTTTGCACTTGCGCCGCGCTTAAATGCGGTCGGACGTTTGGAAGATATGCATGACGGCGTGGAATTGCTGCTATGCGATGATTGGGCGACTGCCGGCGATTATGCCGAGCAATTGGATTTGTTGAACCGCGATCGCAAAGCCTTGGAAAGCGAGATGTGCAGCCGCGCAATGCAAGTGATTGATGAGAAACAGGCGATTGCCAGCGCCTATCTGCCTGATGCGCATGAAGGCGTGATCGGTATTGTGGCGGCGAGAATCAAATCCCGCTTTGCCCGTCCGGCTTTGGTGGCGACCGATGCGCAAGAAAGCGGCAAAATCAAAGCCTCGCTACGTTCGGTACAAGGCGTGAATATCCATGAATTACTAGCGCTTGCCGCGCAATCTCTACCGCCGCAAGTACTGCAATTCGGCGGACATGCCTTGGCAGCAGGGCTGACGGTGCAGCAGGAATATTATGCGGCGCTTATTGAGGCGCTTAATGCCGCTTTTTACCAACATATCGGCTTGCAAGCACCTGAAGCGGCAATTTATGTTGACGGCGAATTGCCGCCTGATATGCTGCACATCGACTGGGCACGTTATTTGGAAAAACTCGAGCCTTGGGGTAGCGAATTGCCCGCACCGCAGTTTTATAATCGATTTCAAGTGATTGAATGCCGGCAATTGGGCGCACAACATACGCGCATGAATCTGCGCCATTTGCAGACAGGGCAGCAGATTGCCGCCACATGGTTTTTCCAAGTGGCGGATTTTCGCTATGGCGATACCATAGGCGCGGTGTTCCAAATGCAGGTCAACCGTTTTTTTGGCGATGAACGCCTGAATTTATTGATTAGCCATGCGGCGCTTGCTTAGCCGCAGAAGGAGAGAAGATGCATTATTTATCCACTCGTAGCAGCCATGATTTAGGCAGTTTCTGCGATGTTTTGCTGGCAGGATTGGCACCCGACGGCGGTTTGGCAATGCCTGAATACATTCCGCAGATTGAACACGCCACTTTGTCCGCTTGGCAGAAATTATCCTATCAAGACCTCGCTTTTGAAGTCATGCGTCCCTATATCAGCGATATTCCCGAAGCGGAATTGCGCGGCATTATCGCGCGTAGTTACACGGCGGAAAAATTCGGCAGTGAAGCGATTACGCCGCTGTCGCGCTTAGGCGCGAGCAATCTGTATCTATTGGAATTATCCAATGGACCGTCGCTGGCATTCAAAGACATTGCTATGCAGTTTCTCGGCGAAGTCTTCGAATATGTCTTGGCGCAGCGCGGCGAACGGCTCAACATATTGGGCGCAACCTCCGGCGATACGGGTTCGGCAGCCGAATATGCCATGATTGGCAAAGACAATGTCAATGTCTTTATGCTCTCGCCGCACGGACGCATGAGCGCCTTCCAGCAAGCGCAAATGTATTCCCTGCAAGAGCCGAACATTGTGAATATCGCCGTGCAAGGCGTGTTTGACGACTGTCAGGATCTCGTTAAAGCCGTAAATGCCGATGCCGACTTCAAAAGCCAGTACCATATCGGCGCAGTCAATTCGATTAACTGGGCGCGCATTCTGGCGCAGTCGGTGTATTACTTCAAAGCCTATTTGGCAAGCGGTGTTGCTATTGGCGAAGCGGTGGACGTCTGCGTGCCTTCCGGCAATTTCGGCAATCTTTTTTCAGGCTATCTTGCCAAAAGCATGGGCTTACCGCTGCGTCGTCTGATTGTGGCGAGCAATGAAAACGACGTCTTGCATGAATTTTTCAGCACCGGCAAATACCGCGTGCGTCCCGGCAAAGAAGTCGCCAAAACCTCCAGCCCTTCTATGGACATCGGCAAAGCCAGCAATTTTGAACGCTTTATCTACCTGATGAGCGACGGCGACGGTGCGCAAATCACGCGCTGGTGGCAGGAAATCGAGCAAGGACATATCCCCAGTATTTATGAACACGGCACATGGCAAGCCGTTAAAGAAAGCGGATTGGGCGCAGGACGTTCCACCCACCAAGACCGTCTCAACACCATTGCCGGCATCGAACGTCGCTTTGCACGCTTAATTGATCCGCATACCGCAGACGGCGTATTTGTCGGCGAGCAATTCGCGGAAGAAAACGTGCCGATGATATGCTTAGAAACCGCCTTGCCTGCTAAATTTGAAGACACCGTGATGGAAGCGGTCGGACATCCCGCCGAACGTCCGGCACGTTTTGCAGACATTGAAAACCTACCTAAATATGTAGAAGTGATTGAGAACGATATAGAGAAATTGAAGTCTTTAATCGCGGAGAAATTGGCGGAGTCTTAAAAAAGATTAGACAGAAAAAAGAAAGGGAGCCTTTGCTCCCTTTCTTGCTTTTAAGTTTAACAACTGTCGTTTATAGCATAGATTTGAATTGAATATTCTGCTCTTGCTCAAAGCAATCATCAAAGCCGCGCGGATGATGATATTCGATTAAATCTTTATCTTGCGGATAAACGTATTTGCCGCCCACTTCCCAAATAAAGGGGTGGAATTTGTATTGCAAACGTTCTTTGCGCATTTTCCACAAAGCAATGATTTCATCGGTGCTTGCCATGAAATTGGTCCAAATATCATGATGCACAGGAATGATGACTTTGGTGCGCAGCGCTTCCGCCATGCGCAATAAATCAATCGACGTCATTTTGTCGGCAATGCCTACAGGGTTTTCGCCATAGTTGTTAAGCGCGACGTCAATATCAAAATCTTTGCCGTGTTTGGCAAAATAGATGGAGTAGTGCGAATCGGCGCCATGATAGATGTTTCCGCCCGGGGTTTTGAAAACGTAATTCACGGCTTTACGTCCCATTTCCTCATCGCTCGGGCAGAGTCCTTTTAATTCTCCGCCTTGCTCTTCTGCACCTTCCACAGGCAAAGTGACCAAGCAGGTGCGGTCAAAGGAATCTAGCGCATGAATTTCCACATCTTTGAGTTTGACGACATCGCCCGGCTTAACGGTAATGCAGCGTTCTTCCGGCACGCCCCATTTTTTCCATAATTCCACGCAATGCCAAGGGCCTACGAATTTAACATGATCTAATTTAGGATTGTTGACAATAGCGGCGGCAACGTTTACGTCAATATGATCGCTGTGGTAGTGTGAAGCCAAGATAAAGTCCACTTCATTGATGGCAAAAGGATCCAAGACCATAGGCGCCGCACGCAGATTAGGCTGTAATTTGCGTACGCCCGCCATATTCGCCATTTGATGACCGCGTACCATGTCTTTCACTTTTTTGGTGTTTTTGCCACGACCGCACCATAAATCCATACAAATATTTGCGCCGCCGGGGGTTTTAATCCATACGCCGACACAACCCAGCCACCACATGGCGAAATTGTCTTCCGGCACAACTTCATTCTCAATTTCTTCATTTAACCAAGTTCCCCATTCCGGAAAAGTGGATAAAATCCAACTTTCTCTTGTGATTTCACTAATTTTGCTCATTTTTTCTCCGTTAAATTAAAGCGTCTTCACAGACAAAATGCGCAAGATGCGCAGATTTGTTATTGTAACTCTTTTTATTAATTTTTAACAATCATTATTTTTATATTAAAATCATATAGATGACCAGACCAAATAATAATTTGATAAAAAATATTTTGTGCTATAATCGCGCCGCTGCATAATTTGCCGAATGGTAATTATTGAGCATAGTTTGGTTAATTTAAAAACAAAAGGCTAGGTTTGTATGGAGTTTTTAATACAAGTTTTAACACAAGCTTTAACAGTTATTAACACACAATTTCTGTCTAAAGCGCCTTTGCTGTTAGGTTTGGTTGCCTGTATCGGCTATATTTTGCTGAGAAAAAATGCCACAACGGTTATCAAGGGAACGATTAAAACGATTGTCGGCTTTATGATTTTGCAAGTCGGTTCGGGTGCTTTGGTAACCGGCTTTAAACCAATCATTGAAAAAATTGCCGAAGTGCATCAATTGCAAGGTGCGGTGATTGATCCTTACACCAGTATGCAGGCAACCATTCAAACGATGGGCGATGCGTATAGTTGGGTCAGTTTGGCGGTGCTCTTGGCATTGGCATTGAATATTCTGCTGGTGGTCTTGCGCCGTTTGACCGGTATCCGCACGATTATGCTGACAGGGCATATTATGTTCCAGCAAGCGGGATTGGTAGCAGTCTTCTATATGGTATTAGGCGCGAGCATGATGGAAACCATCATTTATACCGCAATTATCATGGCATTATATTGGGGTATTTCCTCAAATATTATGTATAAGGCAACGCAGGCGGTAACCGGCGGTGCCGGATTTTCTATCGGACATCAGCAACAAATCGCTTCATGGATTGCGGTGAAATTGGCAGCGAAATTAGGCGATAAAGAAGAAACCGTAGATAAATTGCAGCTGCCAAAATGGTTGCATATTTTCCATGACAGTATTTCTGCAACCGTTATCGTGATGACCGGCTTCTTTACCATTATTCTTCTGTCTTTTGGCATTGAAGAATTAACCAAGATGGCGGGTAAAACATGGTGGCCGATTTACATCTTTGAAACAGGATTGAAATTTGCCGTTGCGATTCAAGTAATTGTCGTCGGCGTGCGTATGTTTGTTGCGGAATTGTCCGAGGCGTTCAAAGGTATTTCAGAGCGTGTGATTCCTAATGCGGTCTTGGCTATCGACTGTGCGGCGATTTATGCGTATTCGCCCAATGCCATGGTATTCGGCTTCATGTGGGGGGCTATCGGCCAATTCTTGGCGGTAGGCATTATGCTCTTGGTCGGTGCGCCGGTCTTAATTATCCCCGGCTTTATCCCGATGTTCTTCTCAAATGCGACTATCGGCGTATTTGCAAACCAATTCGGCGGTTGGAAGGCTGTGATGAAGATTTGTTTTGTCATGGGTATGATCGAAGTCTTCGGTTCTGCTTGGGCGATTCAATTATTCAGCGAAAACGGTACTTCATTCAACGGTTGGATGGGTATGGCCGACTGGGCATTATTATTCCCGCCAATTATGCAAGGTATTATGGGGTCAGCGGCAATTCTGCCTAAGAATATGGCTTTCTTCGGCTTTATTTTGTTCTTAATTGCCTTGTCAATCATGTATATGATACCTGCGGCGAGAAATCTGCGCCAAGCAGAAGCGGCAGCGGCGGCAGCCGGCAAAACGCTGGAAGAAATGGACGGCTATGGCGATACGGAAAAAGCCCCTGTAGCTGAGCAAGCGACTGTGTTGGCAGCAAACGGCGAAAAACCGATTCGGGTGTTGGCGGTCTGCGGCTCCGGTCAAGGCTCTTCCATGATGATGAAAATGAAGATCGGACAATATTTGGATAAGCACAATGTCCCTAATATTATGGACTCTTGTGCGGTAACTGATTATAAAAGCAAGCTCGGTAATGTTGATATTATTGTGTCTTCAAAACATCTGGCAGGAGAAATTGAGGCAGGCGAATCGATTTCTGTTTTAGGCGTGCAAAACATGCTCAATCCGAATTCTTTCGGACAGGAATTGATTGCCTTAATTCAAAAACATCAGGCGACGGAATAATTCCCCGTCTTTACATGAGGAAAATTATGCTCAAAGAGTCATTAATTGAAAATGCTTCTGTCAGCCTGCATCAGCAGGCTGATAATTGGCAGGAAGCGGTAAAAATCGGTACGGATTTGTTAGTGGCATCAGGTGCCATCGAAGCGCGTTATTACGATAACATCATTGCAAAAGTGGAAGAATTAGGACCTTATATCATCTTGGCGCCGGGATTGGCGATGCCGCATGCGCGTCCGGAAGAGGGCGTGATTCGCAGCGCTTTTGCCTTGGTTACCCTGCAAGAACCGGTTTATTTTGACGGCGAAGAAGCACCTGTTTCCGTCTTGATTACCTTAGCCGGCAGCGATAATGAGCAGCATATGCAAGGTATTATGGAAATCACGCAAATATTTGAAGATGAAGATCCTAATAGTGAAACAGGCGTGGATTTATCCAAAATATTGAAATGTCGCTCGGCGGAAGAAGTATATGCGGCGATTGACGCGGCATTAAACAAATAATGTTTGAATAATTGAAAAGGAACAATAATGGCAAAACCTTTATTACAAATTGCGCTTGATTCTTTAAGCCTTGAAAAAGCGGTTGCGGATGCGAAAAATGCGGAAAGCGCCGTCGATATTATTGAAGTAGGAACTATCTTAGCTTGTGCGGAAGGTATGAAAGCGGTCAGCACGTTGCGCGCCCTGCATCCTAATCATATTATCGTTTGTGATTTAAAAACCACCGACGGCGGTGCGATTCTCGCTAAAATGGCTTTTGAAGCCGGCGCGGATTGGCTCACCGTATCGGCCGCGGCGCATATCGCCACTATTACGGCTTGTAAAAAAGTCGCCGATGAAATCAATGCCAGCCAAACATTGACACGTCCAAAAGAAATTCAAATTGAAATTTATGGCAATTGGACTTATGAAGATGCGCAAGACTGGGTAAATCTGGGCATTAAACAAGCGATATTCCACCGTTCTCGCGATGCAGAATTGGCAGGCAAAGGCTGGACGGCAGAAGATATTGAAAAAATGGAGCGTTTAGAAGCGATTGGCTTGGAAGTCTCGATTACCGGCGGTATTGTGCCTGAAGATATTCATTTATTCAAAAGCGTGAAAAATGCAAAAGCCTTTATTGCCGGCCGCGCTTTGGTCGGTGAACAAGGTCAAGCCACTGCCGCCGCTTTGCGCGAGCAAATCAATCAATATTGGTAAACTCAGCATTTATGATGCAAACAAGCGGAATATCCTCGGATATTCCGCTTTTCTTATTAAAAGGCAAGCAGAAAGCATGACCATAGGTTCAAGCGGAAAGGCGGGCGAACGGGTAGAAATGTCCGTGCCACCGCCCGCCCCACCAAAAGACGGCGTATCAGCGATAAAGAGCGTGTGGATTTTGCCTTTTTCAGCCGTTTTTGCCATTTGGACATAAAAATCAATGTCGGTATAGGCACGCTCGTTGCTGTCGGCAAGTCGCCACGACTGGAACTCTCCACCATAGCCTGAAACCAGTTGTAGGGCGAGTTTGATTTGTTTATTGGAATTATCAAAATAATCAGCCATTTTGGTTCTCTGTTTAAAAAGTGTGGGATTATTATGGGGTTTTATTTTTAGAAACAGAATGGCGATGTTTGGGAATATGTTTTTTAAATTTGGAAATATAAAGTGCGCAATCTAAATTTCATTGGAAAAAATAAGATACATATACATTTTTCCCCTGAAAAAATGTATAATAATCCTGAAATTTCCTTTGAAAAAATGCAACTTTGCATTTAAAATTGTTAATAAAACAGAGATAAAGAATAAATTATGCAGAGAAAAATCATTCAATCCTTAGAAAAATGGAAGCAAAAATCAAACCGTAAGCCTTTGATTATCTAAGGGGCAAGACAGGTTGGAAAAATTTGGGCGATGAAGCATTTCGGCGGGCAATCCTTTGAACAGGTGGCGTATATCAATTTTGACAACAACCCACGAATGCGGACGCTCTTTGCAGGCGATTACGACATCAACCGTTTGATTTTGGGTTTAAAAATCGAAAGTGGTGTTGATATTCGGGCGGAAAATACGCTGATTATTTTTGATGAAGTGCAAGAAGTGCCGCAGGCGTTGTCATCGCTCAAATATTTTTATGAAAACGCCCCAGAATTTTATATTGTCGCCGCAGGTTCGTTGCTAGGCGTGTCCTTGCATCATCAAGTTTCCTTTCCAGTGGGCAAAGTCGATTTTCTGCCGCTTTACCCGATGGATTTTCACGAATTTTTAACCGCACTGGGCAAGCAGGATTTGGTGCAGCTATTGGAATTGCAAGACTGGTCGCTGATTTCGGCGATGAAAACGGCTTATATTGATTTGCTCCGTCAATATTATTTTGTCGGTGGCATGCCTGAAGCGGTAAAAACGTTCGTCGACACGCAAAATACCGACGAAGTCCGCCAAGTGCAACGCAACTTATTGACGGCGCATGAACAGGATTTTTCCAAACACATTCATGACGGGCAGACGGTGCAAAAAGTGCGGTCGATTTGGGCTTCCATCCCCGAACAGCTTGCCAAAGAAAATAAAAAATTCGTTTATTCGCAACTGCAAAAAGGGGCAAGAAGCAAAGATTATGAAACCGCCCTGCAATGGCTGAAAGACAGCGGTTTGGTGCATAGCGTGCCACGAATTAAAAAGCCTCACTTACCACTTTCCGTCTATCAAGATAACGCCTTTAAATTGTACGGTTTGGACGTAGGCTTGCTGGCGGCGCAAAGTCATTTAGATGCGAGCGTACTGTTAGAAGGCAGCCGAATTTTCATCGAATTTAAAGGAGCTTTAACCGAACAATATGTCCTGCAACAACTTATCGCCACCCAAGAAAACCCTGTATTCTACTGGACAGCCGAAAAAGGCACGGCGGAAGTGGGCTTTGTGTTGCAACGCAAACAAGCCGTCATTCCGATTGAAGTGAAGGCGGAAGAAAATCTCAAAGCCAAAAGTTTAAAAGTGTATGTGGAACAGTTCCAACCCGAACAGGCAATACGCTTTTCAATGGCGGATTTTAGGAAGCAGGATTGGCTGGTGAATGTGCCGTTGTATGGTTTTAATATTTTAACTACTAAGGAATAAAACTATGGAATTTCCATTATCAATCACAGCTAACATCAATAGCCATGAAGGTAATTTTGATAGAAATATTGAATTAAGATCAGCATTAACTTTTATTGTTGGTCCAAATGGTTCAGGAAAAACACACTTACTGAAAGGTTTAAAAAATAGTTTTCAGCAACATAACACTAAAAAAGTACGTTTTATTTCCGCTGGTCGTTTGGGAGTGATGGAAGAATATCGTTCTAATTATGATGGATATGAGAATCATCAAATTGATAGTGCAACACATGGTAGCAAAAATTATTCTAAACGCCGCCATAATATAGAAACAATTACTGGTGATTTACATACATTATCAGCCCGCCCAGATATTCTGATTAAAGTCAGAGAACGTTTACAAAAACTGTTTAAACGAAATATTAATATTGACTGGGATGCAGGCAATTTAAAAGTTTCATTTGATAGATTAGGAAATGGTAACTCATTTTATTCATCAGGACGAGAGGCATCTGGTCTATTACATCTTGTTGGAATTTTATCTGCATTATATGATGATGAAGTAGGTGTTTTGCTTATTGATGAACCAGAAGTTTCATTGCATCCACAGTTACAAGCTTTTTTACTCAAAGAAATTTCGAGAGTTGCTGGTATTCCTAGTGATGAGAACTATCAAAAAATCATTGTGATGGCAACACATTCAACGGAAATGATAAAACTCTCAAAAGCTGATGATTTATTATCTTTTATTTTCTGTAATGATTTAAAAGAAGAACCTATTCAAATTCCTAATGATGCTGGTGAATTAAAAAGTGAAAAAATAAAAAGCCTAGTTGCTCGATTGGGACAAGAGCATAAATTGGCTTTATTTTCTAAAACACCACTTTTAGTTGAAGGTCCTTCTGATGTGATTATCTGTAATTCACTTTCAGATAAATTATATTTAAATCTTGAAGCAGCAGGTTCACAGATATTACCGATTAATGGTAAAGGGGCAATGCCTGAAACCGTCAAGTTATTTAGGTTGATGGGGAAAACTCCAACTGTATTAGTTGATGCAGATGCTTTCGCTGATGGACTGGATTTAGTTCTTGCTTATTTTGGTAATGAGCAAATACGAGATATTGCAGATAATTTAGCAAGTGAACAAGGTGCTTCAGGTATTTTAGATATGACCAAGAGTATCCATAGTGGTTTTTGTTCATTAGTACAGAATAGCTGGGAAGATATTGCAAGTGTGGCTCAGAACCATCCTTATTTTACTTTATCTGAATATGAATCTTTGAATAAGAAGCGTTCAGCCTTATGTACTATATTTAGTGAACAAAATTTCAATGGTGATTGGAATAGGTTGAGAAATAGGCTTTGTGTACTATTTGATATTTTTGAAAAAACAGGTTTGTTTATTTTGAAGAAAGGAGCTATTGAATCCTATTATTATGATAATAATGAAATCACTGATAAAGTTGAAAATGCGGTTTCTGAAAGTGAGAATATTTCATCCCTATCAGAGGAGACAATTAAAAACTCATACAGAGACATTTTAAATTGCCTAAAATACGCATCAAATAGCGAAAACATTGATGAATCAAGAGCAATTCGAGACGAACTACTGTCTTTTATTGCTCCTATTCATGCTCGTTATGCAGAGGGAGAAACCAATTTAGAGAACTTAAATCGTCCATCATCAATTTTTAGCTATCGAATTAATGAAAATGAAAAACTGGAAATATCTATGGATAGTAAGGTATTAGATGTAAGAGGATTTCCAATTACTTTGGAGAAAGATGGTGATGTAAGAAAAATTATTAATCATTGTTTGGGATTAAAATAAATTCAATAACTTTTAGTCTGAACTTCTTATTTTATATCACGAGTAAATATTTTTTAGATAACTAGAAACGCCGTCTGAAACCAATTTTTCAGACGGCATATTTCCCTAAACCCTCACCACAATTTTCCCAATCTGCTGATTACTCGCCATATATTCATGGGCTTCCATCACCTCATCAAAACCAAAAATTTTGTCAATTCACAAGAATAATTAACTACTTACCCCCCCCAACAAAAACGCTCCGATATGCTGATGCACAATGCCGTCGATATTTTCCTACCAGAAATCATCCATCGTAATCACATATTTCGGATGGTTGTCGGCAATGGCTTGCAAGGGGGAACATCTCCGCTCACAGCAGTTTCATTACCGTATGGTTTACCCGAACGGAGGATGCCTGTAATCACTTTTTATGGTTATAACCATAAAAACTTTTTAATCTGCAATATTATTCAGGGTATAACCATAAAAACTTGCAGGCAATCACCGCTCTTTCAATACAAAAACGCCGTCTGAAACTTTATTTTTCAGACGGCATACTTCCTCAAACCTTCACCACAATCTTCCCAATTTGCTGATTGCTCGCCATATATTCGTGGGCTTTAACCATCTCGTCAAAGGCAAAGATTTTGTCAATTTCTGGGCGTAATTGACCGCTTGCCAAGCCGTCATAGACAAATTGTTTCGCCATTGCCAATTTTTCAGGTACGGTGGTAATTTCAAAGAGTTCATAACCTCGCACGGTCAAATGCTTACCCAAAATCGGAAAGACTGGTACGGCAATATCATCGTGGCTTAACGCCCCATAAATGATGTAGCGACCGTCTTGTGCCATTGCGTGAAAAATTTTGGACGCACCTTGTCCGCCTACAGGGTCAAACACCACATTCACGCCTTTGCCGTTTGTGATTTCCAAGAGTTTGGCGGTTACATCGTCTTCGGTTGTAGCAATCACAAAATCCGCCCCTTCACGGTACATCATCTCGGCACGGTTTAAGCCAATGGCGTGGATTTGGATTTGCACTTCGTCCGCTTTGGGTTCAGGGATTTGTACATCAACGATTTGCAACACATCGGGGCGAACCTGTTTTTATAAATTGGATTTGTTTGGTCATTTGAAATACTCTTTGTTAAAAATAATGAACATATTTTAGTTAAATGAATTTATTTAAAAAACAACATTAATGACAAAACTCTTTTGCTAAATTGGCATAAATTGTTTTATCTCACAAATTACTTCACCCGCTCGCCAATCCATTCTGCCACGTCATCATTGATTTTTTGTCCGCCTTGTTCAAGCATGAGTAAATGCCCAAAATTGGGATACAACACCAAACTTTTATCGCCTGATTTGGTTTCATTATAAAAATCAATGGCATCTTGTAGCAAGACAAACATATCGTTATTACCGCTAATCAGCATCACAGGGGCAGTAAATTGACGACCGTGGTCTTTTAAGTATTCAAGCCCTTCTTTAAAGCTGTTGGGGAAAGAGACCGAGAATTTTTCAAGCATCAACGGGCATTCGGAAACGACAATCCTGCTTCCATATCTGGTATCGGTAAATTTAGCGTTTTATGGCGGCTTCAAAACCGGTAACAAATCTGTTTTTGGGGCAGGGCGCTAAGTAGTCAATATTTATTTGATGTTTCCAAATCAAGCAAATACTGTTTTCGCCATAGTCCGCCGCCATAGCCGATTAATTCGCCGTTGGCGCCAATGACGCGGTGGCAGGGTACTAATATGGAAATGCTGTTCATGCCGTTAGCATTGGCAACCGCTCGAACGGCTTTGGGTTTGCCTAATAATTTGGCTTGTTCGCCGTAAGAACGGGTTTCGCCATAGGGTATGCTTTGCAAGATATGCCAAACTTGTTGCTGAAAATCCGTGCCGATAAAATGCAGGGGTACGCTAAATTTTCTGCGTTGTTTGGCAAAATATTCGTTTAATTGTTTTTCTAATGGCTGAAAGAAGGGATTGTTGCCTTGAATAATGAGAGCATTTTGGCGTTTAGCGATGTTTTTTAATTCGGTTTCCAGCATTTTTCGATCGCTAAATTCCAATAAGCAAATGCCTTGATTGCTGGCGCAAGCGATCATGGTACCGAGCGGTGTTTCTATGCGTTTTAAATCAATGATGTTTTGCTGTTTGCCTTGCTTAGGCGATACGCCGAATATTTTTTTAAAGGATTCTGAAAATCCGCTTAATGAATCAAATCCCGCATCAAAGGCGGTGTGGGCAATGGCTTCGCCTGATTGGATTTTTTTAAATGCCGAGTTGATGCGGTGCAGGCGGCAAAAGGCGTGAAATGTCATGCCGTGATTTTTTAAAAACCAGCGGCGAATGAATTTAGGCTCAATTCCCCTGTGCTGTAAATCATCGTCTTTTAATTTTAAACCGGGATTGTGGGCTAATTCATCAAGAAGGTTTTGGATTTCGGGCGGGGTTTGGTGCAGATGTTCTAGGGGGCGGCATACTTTGCAGGGGCGGTAGCCTTTTAAGATACATTCTTTGCTGGTGGCAAAAAATTCTACGTTTTCGCGCTTGGGTTTGCGGGCAGTGCAGGAGGGGCGGCAAAAAATGCCGGTGGTTTTGACGGCGGTAAAAAAGATACCTTCAAATGCGCTGTCTTTGTCTAAAATGGCTTGGTACATTCTTTCGTGGCTTAAGTTTTTCATTTTTCATTACAAATATATGATGCGCGCTATTGTAGATAGGGATTGCTGTTGCTACAACCGAAAAACGGACAAGTATTTTTAATGGTTGTTTATAAAAAGGCGGTCAGCACATCGTTAAGAAAAGCATAGCCTTGCGCGGTGCAGCGGTATGTCTGCGGGTCGTCGGCAATGAGTTTTTTGGCGATGAGGGTTTCGAGAACGGGGGCGAGGTCGCTGTGTTGCAGCGCGGTACGTTGTGGAAGGTATGCACGCGCGACGCCGTCTTTTAGACGCAGGGCGTTCATCATGAATTCAAAGCCTTGTTCTTCGCGGGCGACAATTTGTTCTTGGTCTTGATAGGGATTGGCGCCTTGGCTGTGCGCGGCTTGGTAGCGGTTGGGGGCGCGGAATTTGCTGCGCCGCAGTATGCTGCCGTCGGCAAGGCTGATTTTGCCGTGTGCGCCGGCGCCAATGCCGAGATAGTCGCCGAATTGCCAGTAGTTGAGGTTGTGCGCGCTTTTTGCGCCGCGCGCCCAAGCGGAGGTTTCGTATTGCATGAAGCCTTGGCTGCGCAGGAAGGCGGCGCCTTGTTCGAAGATGTCTTGTCTTTGGTCTTCGTCGGGCAGGGGGGGCGGATGATGGTAGAAGGCGGTGTTGGGTTCAAGGGTGAGTTGATACCAGCTGAGATGTTCACAGCCGTATGCGGCGGCGTTTTTCAGGTCTTGCAGAGCTTGTTCGGGGCTTTGATGGGGGAGTCCGAACATGAGGTCGGTATTGATGCGTTCAAAGCCGGCTTGCTGCGCGGCGATGATGGCTTTATGGGCTTCCTCGTCGTCATGAATGCGCCCGAGATTGCGCAGTTGTTGAGGGGAGAAGCTCTGTATGCCTAGGGACAGGCGGTTGACGCCGGCTTGGCGATAGACGCTGAATTTGGCTTGCTCGAATGTGCCGGGGTTGGCTTCGAGGGTGATTTCGATGTTGTCGGCAAAGTCCGCGCGCTGTCGCAGTTCGCCGAGCAGACGGGCGATACTTGCGCCGCTAAAGAGGCTAGGTGTGCCGCCGCCGATGAAGATGCTGTGAATGGGGCGGGGGTTTAGGGCGTAGTCGATATCGAAGTCCGCCAAGAGGTGGTTGATGTAGGCGTCTTCATCGATGCGCTGTTTGAGGCTGTGCGAGTTGAAGTCGCAGTAGGGGCATTTTTGCACGCACCAAGGGATGTGGATGTAGAGGGCGAGCGGTATTGTGGCGGGCTGCATCAGGTTTCGCTGTCGTCGTAGTTAAGGCTGAGTCCTTGCAGGTATTTTTGCAGGCGGCGGCGGTATTTTTCCGCTTTGGGCGCGGGCGGGCTGCTGTCTGCGGCACTGTCGTCGCTATTGTCGCTGTCGGTATTTGAGAGGTGTTTTTGCGCTTCGCGCACGAGTTGTCTGACGTATTGCATGTCGAAATCGGCGTAATGGGCGAGGAGTTCGCTGTATATGTCTTTGTCGTTGCCGAGCAGGCGATCGATTTCTTGCGCGATGCGGCGCATTTTGCTGCTGTCGTGGCGGTAGGGATGGTTGATGTGTTCGTGTACATGGCGCAGTTTGTCGAAGTCGGGATGTTCGTCTAGGAGGCGCGTGAGGTAGTTAAGGTGGCGGCGCAGGGCGTTGCCTGTAAGGCGTTTGCCTTCAATCAGCGCCGCTTGCAGCTGTTCGCTGATGGGCAGAAGGGGGTATTGATGCGCCGGCAGTTTGAGAAGTTCTTCGGCAAATTGGCGGATGGCTTCGCGTTCGCGCTTGATTGCACTGCGGTTTTCGCGGATAACGCGGCCTTCTTCATCGTATTCTTTAGGTTTGTCGCTCATGTTTGGGAGTGATTTCAAAATTCGGCGCGCTATAATAGCCGCCTTTTGGACGAATTTCGAGGTAATTGCATGAAATGCTTATGGGGCTTGCTGATTGCTCTAGGGTTTTCAGGCTGGGCGGGGGCGCAAAACGTGCCTGCCAATATTGCGCAGCTGATGCAGAAAAATCAGGTCTCCGCCGAGGGTTTGACTTTGATTATTCAGGATGTAGCGCAGGAAGTGCCTTTGGTCAGTTTGAATGCGCAGACGCTGCGTTCGCCCGCTTCTTTGGAGAAGGTGCTGACGACGGCGGCGGCTTTGATTCGCTTGGGCGGCGATTATTTATGGCAGACGAAGTTTTACGCCGATGCGATGCCCGATGCCAACGGCGTGATTCAGGGCAATTTGTATGTCAAGGGCGGCGGCGATCCTTTTTTGGTGGAGGAGCGTTTGCAGCAGATGCTGAAGGATTTGCGCGCGCGCGGGGTGCGCCATATCACGGGCAATATCGTGCTGGACAATTCTCTGTATTATTTGCCGCAGGAGGCGCGGAATACGCAGTCTTTCGACGGCAACGGCTGGTCGGCGTATAACGCGGTGCCGAGTCCTTTGATGGTGAATTTCCGCACGGTGAAAGTGCGTTTGTCGCCGCAGGGCAAGCAGCAGGCGGCGGTGGCTTTGTGGCCGAATATTATGAATTGGAAGATTGACAATCAGATGACTGTCAATGCCGGCAAATGCGATACCAATTATTCGCCGGCGGTGAATTTGCTGCGCGACGAACGCGGCTATGCCGTGGTGCAGTTGACGGGTAAATACAGCACGGCTTGCGGCGCGCGCGAATTGACGGTGGTCATGGGCGAGGAGAGCGAGCAATTTTATTATTTATTCCATGATTTATGGTATGCCGAGGGCGGCAGTTTTGACGGCGGCGGACAGATTGGTCCTGTGCCTGCCACAGCGCAGCCTTTGTACAGCGGCATGTCTTTGCCTTTGCGCGAGCAAATTCAGAAGATGAATCAGCTGAGCAATAATGTGATGACGCGGCAATTATTGCTGACTTTGGGCGCGGAGGTTTACGGCGTGCCGGGTTCTTTGGATAAAGGACGGCAGGCGGTTAGGGGAACCTTGGCGGCTTTCGGCGTGCCGGTTGAGGGGATGCTGATTGATAACGGTTCGGGTTTGTCGCGCGATTCGCGGGTCAGCGGTCATACTTTGGCAACCTTATTGCTTAATTTGTATGCTTCCGGCCATGCGATGGAGTTTATGCAGTCTTTGGCGGTTGCCGGCGAAAGCGGTACTTTGAACAGGCGTTTTGTCGGCGAGGCTTTGCAAGGGCGCGTTATCGGCAAGACTGGCACCATTGATGCGGTGCGCGGTTTTGCCGGCTATGTGCAGGCGCAAAGCGGGCATGTGTATGTGGTAGTGATTATTGGCAATGGCAAAGAGGCGCTTAAGAGCCGCGCTTTGCAAGATGATGTGTTGCGGTGGGTGTATCGACAATGAAACGGCGTACGGTATTAAAAACAGGGGCTTTGCTTTTAAGCGGCTGTGCGGGCTATGCGCCCAACGCCGAAAAAACTGCTTCAACGCAGGGCGCGGCGGTGGATTTTCAGCTGCCTATTTCGGATTTATCGCAATTGAGTTTGCGCGATCGTTTGCAGGCGCAGGGTTTTGCCTTAGGGGCAAAAACCTTTTTGCGTATTTTTAAAGAAGAAAGGGTCTTGGAGGCGTGGCTGCTGCGCGCCGACGGTCGCTATCATCTATACCGCAAATTTCCGATTTGTACCTATTCGGGCGATTTAGGTCCGAAACTGCGCGAAGGCGATAAGCAGTCGCCCGAAGGCTTTTATGCCGTGAGCGCCCGACAAATGAATCCTAACAGCAAATATCATTTGTCTTTTAATCTCGGCTTTCCCAATGCCTATGACCGCGAACACGGCTACACCGGCAGTTATCTGATGGTGCACGGCGATTGCGTGTCGATTGGCTGCTATGCCATGGACAATCAGCAAATTGAAGTGATTTATGCTTTGGTCTCCGCCGCACATCAGCGCGGACAATATGCCGTGCCCGTGCATATTTTTCCCTTCCATCTCACGCAGCAGAATTTGATGCGCCATGCCCATCATCGCTGGCTGCCTTTTTGGCAAATACTGCAACCGGCTTACGATTATTTTGAGCATGAACACATTCCGCCGCAAATCAACGTATTGGCAGGGCGTTATCAGATTGCGCCGCATTCGGAATTGATTACCGGCAGAATGCTCGCCGATAATAATTAATCAATAAATGAAAACGATATAGAGGAAACGATGAAAACAATCCGTCTCAGCTTGCTGGCTTTATGCGCAGGGACGCAGGCGATTGCCGAAGACAATCAGGTGTTCTTGATTGACAGCGGCTATTACAACGGTCTGTATTATCAGACGGCGGCGATGATTTCCGCCTTAAACACGCAACCGCAGGGCGCTTTGCCCTGCAAAGCCGGTGGCAGTTGCGGCGTGGAAGGCGTCTTGCTGGTTAATCGCAGCAGCCACGGTTCAACTGAAAATTTGCAGCGTTTGTGCAGCGGTCAAGGCGATTCCGCTTTGGCGCAATCGAATCTGGTCTATATGGCGTATCAGGGCGAGGGCGCATTTGAAAAAGCCGAACCCTGCAAAAACTTGCGGGCATTGGCAAGCCTTTACACGGAAGTGCTGCAAATCGCCGTGCCTAAAGACAGCGGCATTCAGTCTTTAAGCGATTTGCCGGGCAAAAAAGTCGGCATCGGCGCCAATCATTCAGGCACGCATCATGCCGTGCAGGAACTGTTCGGCGCTGCGGGACTGAGCATTGCGGAGATTCAATTTCAGGTGCAAAGCGTCGGCGAAGCGGCGCAAGCGCTGAAAAACAAAGAGATTGACGCCATGATTTTCTTTGCCGGTATTCCTGCGCCGACCTTTACGGGGTTGAATCAAGAATTGCCGTTGCGCTTTTTGTCTTTACAAGGCACGGGGATTGACGAGCTGGTCAAGCGTAGCCGCACATATCAAACCGTTGCGGTAAAAGCGGGGGCTTATGCAGGCAGCGAAGCCTTTGACAGTGTGAAAGTTCGCGCTTTATGGGTGGCGACCGATAAAATGGATAAAGACTGGGCGTATCAATTTACAAAAAACCTTTGGGATAGCACCTATTACCCTGATTGGCTGAAAGAAATGCGTATCGCCAATGCCTTATCCGTGGAAACCTCTTTAGAAGGCATCAGCATTCCTCTGCATGAAGGGGCGAAACGCTATTACAACGAAATCGGCAAAAGATTTTAAGCAGCATAAATTTGTAAGATTTTCACAGCAGTTTCATTAAAAAACACAGATAGAAGCAGGGTATTGTTCTGCTTGATAGGTTTTTATCTTAGATAAATAAACTGCTTAAAATAAAATAGTGTTTACTTATGAAAATCTTATGTGCTGTAAAGCTTAGAGAATGTGGGATTCGGTTTGAGTAAAAGCGCGGAAGGGCGTATTATAAATAGCGATTTTGGTGGGTATTGCCAAGTATCTGCCGTTATTTTTCTATAAAAGGGTGTGAACATGTCCACATATAAAGAATTAAAAGCCAATTCAGGGATTTCAGGCGGTAATGCAGCTTTCATCGAGGCATTGTATGAAGATTATTTAGCGGATCCGGCTTCGGTCAGCGAGCAATGGCAGCGCTATTTTGCGCAAATCAAAGGCGACAGCGAGCAAGAAGTTTCGCGTTTGGACGTGCAGGAACATTTTGAATTATTAGGACAACAGCCGCTGAGCGCATCGGCAGAAGGTACGGTCAGTGAAAAGCAGATCGGCGTCTTGAATTTGATTCGCGCCTATCGCGTGCGCGGGCATCGTTATGCCGATACCGATCCGGCGAAAATCCGCGAACGTCATGAAGTCGAGCAGTTGCGTTTGTCTTATCACGGCTTGAGCGACAGCGATTTGCAGCAAAGTTTTGCCGTGGACGGTGTCTTCGGTCAGCAAGAGATGAAATTGGCGGATTTGCTGAAAAAATTGCAAAAAACCTATTGCGGACATGTGGGCTTGCAGTTCAGCCATGTATGGGAGCAAAAAGAGCTGGATTGGCTGACCGAGCAAATGGAAGCCAGTGCCGGCGACTATCAATTTTCCGCCGAAGAGAAAAAGAATTTTCTGCGCCAATTGGTGGCTGCCGACGGCATGGAAAAATATTTGCATAAACGCTATGTAGGACAGAAACGTTTCTCTTTGGAAGGCGGCGATGCACTGATTCCTTTGCTCAATGCCATGATTAAGGCTTTGGCGGCAAACGGCGTGGAAGAAGTGGGTATCGGCATGGCGCATCGTGGCCGTTTGAATGTCTTAATCAATATCTTAGGCAAAAAACCGCAATTGCTGTTTGACGAGTTTGACGGCAAATTGGTGCCGGCGGCCAATCGTAGCGGCGATGTGAAATACCATATGGGCTTCTCTTCTTTTGTGGAAATCGACGGTCAGAAAGTGGATTTGACCTTAGCCTATAACCCTTCGCATTTGGAATTTGTAAATGCGGTAACGATGGGCTCAACCCGCGCGCGTTTGGAGCGCCGCCGCCAAGAATTAGGCGCTGAAGCCAGTATTTTTGAAGTTGCGCATAAAGCCACGCCGATTCTGATTCACGGCGATGCCGCTTTGGCAGGACAAGGCGTTAACCAAGAAGTTTTGCAATTATCTCAATTGCGCGGTTATCAAGTCGGCGGTTCTTTGCATGTGGTCGTGAATAATCAAATCGGTTTTACGACTTCCAATTTATTGGATGCGCGTTCGTCCATGTATTGCACCGACATTGCCAAATCGGTGCAGGCACCGATTATCCATGTAAACGGCGATGATCCGGAAGCGGTGGTCTTCGCAGGACAATTGGCGGTGGCTTATCTCAATACATTCCAAAAAGATATTTTCATTGATTTGGTATGCTACCGCCGTTTGGGACATAACGAGGCGGACGAGCCTTCAGCCACTCAGCCGAAAATGTATGAAAAAATCCGCGCCCATGACGTGCCGGCTAAGGTCTATGCCGACCGTTTGCAGCAATCCGGCATTATTGCCGCAGATGCTTATGAAGCCTATCAGGCGGATTATTTGGCACGTTTGGAAAGCGGCGAGCGCGTGGCGGAAGCCTCGGAAATCGACGGCAACGGCGATTTCCTCGCTCAAGAATGGAAGGCTTTGTCGAATCAGGATTGGTCTGCGCCGGTGGATACTAGCTTTGATACCGAGCGTTTGAAAGCCTTGGGCGTGCAAGCCTTCAGCGTACCGGATAGCTTTACTCCGCATGCGATTGTCAAACGCACCTTGGCGGCGCGTCAAGAAATGGCGACCGGCAAGCAGCCTTTGGATTGGGGCGCGGCGGAAAATCTCGCCTATGCCACCTTATTGGATCAAGGCTATCAAGTGCGGGTATCGGGCGAGGACTGCGGACGCGGAACCTTCTCGCATCGTCATGCGGTTTTGCATGACCAGAACACCGGCGAAAGCTATATGCCTTTGCAATATTTGAAACCTAATCAACCGCCTATCCGCGTGATTGATTCCCTACTCTCGGAAACCGGTGTATTGGGCTTTGAATACGGCTATTCGGTAGCGGAGCCGCGCGGCTTGATTATTTGGGAAGCGCAATTCGGCGATTTTGCCAACGTGGCGCAGGTCATTATCGACCAATTCATCGCTTCCGGCGAAACCAAATGGGGACGCTATAGCGGCTTGGTCATGCTGCTGCCGCACGGCTATGAAGGACAAGGGCCTGAGCATTCTTCGGCGCGTTTAGAGCGTTATCTGCAATTATCAGCTGATGAAAACTGGCAGGTATGCGTGCCGAGCACGCCGGCGCAAGTCTTCCATATGCTGCGCCGCCAAGTCTTGCGGCAATTCCGTAAGCCTTTGGTCGTGATGTCGCCCAAATCTTTACTGCGCCACAAATTGGCGGTCAGCGAATTGCAGGAATTGGCGAAAGGCTGCTTCCAAGAAATCATCGGCGAGATTGACGCTATCGATGCCGCCAATGTGAAGCGTGTGATTATGTGTTCCGGCAAGGTCTATTACGATTTGCTGCAAAAACGCCGCGACGAGAATATTCAGGATATTGCGATTGTGCGCGTTGAGCAATTGTATCCTTTCCCAGAGCAGGCATTGGCGGATGTTTTGGCGCAATATCCTGTGCAGGCGGAATTGGTCTGGTGTCAGGAAGAGCCGCGCAATCAGGGTGCTTGGCATCAAATTTTCGAATCTTTGCAAACAGCGGTGGGCAATCGCGGCTTGACCTATTGCGGTCGCCGCGCTTCGGCTTCCACCGCCGCCGGCTATGCCAAAGTGCATGCGCAAGAGCAAGAAGCCTTAGTGAATCAGGCTTTAGGCTTGGCAAATTAATTTTTTAGTAAATGAGGTAGTTATGACAACAGAAGTAAAAGTTCCCGATTTGCCGGAATCCGTTGCCGATGCCACTTTGGTTAATTGGCATAAAAAAGTAGGCGATTATGTCGAAGCGGGCGAAAATTTGGTGGATTTGGAAACCGATAAAGTCGTTTTGGACTTGCCCTCGCCGGTAGGCGGTATTTTAAAAGCCATCAAACAGGAAGACGGTTCGACGGTTACCGGCGGCGATGTGGTTGCCATTATTGAAGCGGCGGAAAAACCTGCCGCTGATGCGGCGCCGGCAAATACCGAAGCTGCTCCTTCTTCCGCTGCGCCGACTGCGGCAAAAGCAGAAAGCGGCGATAAGAATGCTTCGCCTGCGGCGCGCAAAATGGCAGCGGAAAATCAAGTTAATGTGGCCGATGTTACCGGCAGCGGTCGCGGCGGACGCGTTACCAAAGCGGATATGAAACAGCATATTGCAGGCGGCGGCTCGCGTCATGAAGAGCGTGTGGCGATGACGCGTCTGCGTAAGCGCATTGCCGAGCGTTTGCTGGAAGCGCAGCATTCGACAGCGATGCTGACGACTTTCAACGAAGTCAATATGAAGCCGATTATGGATTTGCGTAAGAAATACCAAGACCAATTTGTGGCGAAAAACGACATCAAATTAGGTTTTATGAGTTTCTTCGTCAAAGCGGCGGTCGCGGCGCTGAAAGAATGGCCGGCAGTCAATGCCTCGATTGATGGCGACGATATTATTTATCACAATTATCAAGATATCGGCATTGCCGTTTCCAGTCCGCGCGGTTTGGTCGTGCCGATTTTACGCAATGCGGAAACCTTAGGTTTCGCCGATATCGAAGCTGGCATTCGCGATTTTGCGGTCAAAGCCAAAAATACCACTTTGAGCATTGAAGAAATGACTGGCGGCACCTTTACTATCACGAACGGCGGCACTTTCGGCTCGATGATGTCCACGCCGATTCTCAATCCGCCGCAAAGCGCGATTTTAGGCATGCATAATATCGTCGATCGTCCGGTGGTGGAAAACGGTGAAATCGTGATTCGTCCGATGATGTATTTGGCATTAAGCTATGACCATCGCATTATTGACGGACGCGAGGCGGTCGGTTTCTTAGTGTCGATTAAAAATGCGATTGAAGACCCTGCGCGTTTGCTGCTTGGCGTATAGTATTGAATTCACAAAGATGCGGCGGGCAACCGCCGCTTAGCATTTTGAGGATGAACAGATGAGTAAAAGTTTTGATGTCATTGTGATTGGCGGCGGCCCCGGCGGTTATGTGGCGGCGATTCGCGCGGCGCAATTGGGCTTTAAAACCGCTTGCGTGGAAATGTGGCGCGATGAGGACGGCAAAGGGCGTTTGGGCGGTACCTGCTTAAATGTCGGCTGTATTCCTTCCAAAGCATTATTGGAATCCAGCGCTCTGTATCATAAGGCAAAAGAAGAATTTGCCGTGCACGGCATCAGCGCGGACGGGCTGAAAATGGATGTGGCGGCAATGATTGGGCGCAAAGCGGAAATTGTCGAGCAACTGACCGGTGGCATTGGGCAATTATTTCAAGCCAATGGCATTGAATGGATTCAAGGCAAAGGGAAATTACGCGCCAATAAAAAAGTTGAAGTTACGACGCATGAAGGCGCGGTAGAAAGCTATCAAGCGCAAAAAGGCGTGATTTTGGCGTTCGGCTCCGTACCCGTGGATATTCCGGTGGCGAAAATGGACGGTAAACATATTGTCAGCTCGACAGGCGCTTTGAATTTTTCCGAAGTGCCTAAGCGTCTCGGTGTGATTGGCGCCGGCGTCATCGGCTTGGAATTAGGCAGCGTCTGGCAGGCTTTGGGTGCGGAAGTCGTGATTTTTGAAGCGATGGATACCTTCCTCGCCGTCGCCGATCAGCAATTAGCCAAAGAAGCGGCGCGCGCTTTTAAAAAGCAAGGCTTGGATATCCGCTTAGGAACAAAGGTCAAGCAAGCGCTTGTGCAAGATAATCGGGAAGTACATGTGTCGGTGGAAGATGGCTCGGGCGAGCAAACGTTGGTATTTGATAAATTACTGGTTGCCGTCGGTCGTAAGCCCAATACTTCGCCCGATTTGATCGAAGGCACAAAAGTCGTCATGGACGCACGCGGTTTTATCGAAGTGGACGAACATTGCCGCACCCCCGAAGACGGCGTCTTTGCCATCGGCGACTGCGTACGCGGCCCAATGCTGGCGCATAAGGCGGAAGAAGAAGGCGTAATGGCGGCGGAAATTCTGGCAGGACAGGCTGGACATGTGCGCTATGATATTATCCCTTCCGTGATTTATACCCACCCTGAAATGGCATGGATCGGCAAAACCGAAGAGCAACTCAAAGCCGAAGGTACAGATTATGTCAAAGGCGATTTTCCCTTTGCCGCCAACGGGCGCGCCAAAGCAATGAATGCCGCCAGTGGTTTTGTAAAAATCCTCTGCGATAAAGACAGCGATGAAATTTTAGGCGCGCATATTATCGGACCTTGCGCTTCCGAAATGATTCACGAATTAATGGTCGCCATGGAGTTTTATGCTGCCGGCGAAGACCTTGCCCGTATTATGCATGCCCACCCGACCTTATCCGAAGCGGTGCATGAAGCGGCATTGGCGGTTAGCGGCGCTGCCTTGCATAAAGTCAATCCTAAGCGTAAATAGATTTTTGCTATTTTTGCCATATTGTTAAAAGCCCCTCGGGGCTTTTTTTGTGCTTTAAGGTTTATTTTGAAAATAGCGGTCGGGATCGAAAGCGCTGATCACATGCGGATGAAAGGCGACCAATCCCGATACAATCACGCCATTGACAAAACCTTCAGGATAAACAATCACCAACATAAATTTAAGGTATTTCTGCCAGATAATGTCAGGCGGATAAATGCCGAATGCGTAAAGCAGCAGACTGCTGAACAGCATGGTTGCCGCCAGACTGAGGATGCCGCCGAAAAAACCGCCGCCGAGCGTGAAGACAAAAGGATTCGGCGGCAGTAGGATTTGCAGCAGGCGGCTGAAATAATGGCTGCATAAAATCGGCAACAGCCCATAAAGCAAGCTGTTCCAACCCAGCAAGGCAAGCGGCTCGAATCCCGCCGCAGACATCATGATTTGCGCCAAAAAAGCGGCTAGAAAGCTGATTTTCCAGCCCATCATCAGCGTGGCGGCCGTCAGGGCGAAGAGATGTAATTGCAGCCCTTCCGCCAGCCCTGTGCGTCCTAAATTGAACAGGCACAGCAAAATACTCCACAGGCAGAAAATATGCAGGGTAAAGCGGTGCTGCCCCAAGCGCGCCCAGTCTAAGCGGCGCAGGCAATAGCATAAAACGGCAAGGCTTGCCGCCGAACTGAAGAGCAGCACGATGCCGGGTAAATGATGCGAAAGGGCGTTATGCAGGGGAAACATGCTTCGGCTTCAGGCTGATGTCGTCAATAAATTGCTCGATATGTTGTAGGCGTTCGCCGAGATTAAGGCTGCTGCCGTCTTGCAATGTCAAGCTGCTCGGACCCGTCATGCGGTAGATATGCGGCGCGCTTTGCATTTTGGCAAAAAGGCGGTCGGGATTAATCGCCGCTTCCTGCCTAAAGGCGATGGCAATTTTTTGTCCTTCAAATGCCATACGCTCAATACCGATACTTAAGGCGCGGTGTTTTAGGCGGCTGCGCTGAATCAGATATTTTGCCGCCGGCGGCAGATGTCCGAATCTATCAATCAATGTCATTTCGACTGCGGCAATGCCGGCATCGTCTTTGGCGCGCGCCAATTGCTGATAAATACTCAAGCGCTCCTGCGGATCGCGCACATAGTCGGCGGGCAGCAGTGCGGGCTCGTCCAGCTCAATCTCGGCTTTGCGACTGTCCTCATCATCTTCAATGCTCAGACTTTGTCCCGCTTTGAGAGCGGCGGTGGCGCGATCCAAGAGGTCTAAATAATAGCTCATGCCGATTTGCTGAATTTGTCCTGATTGCTCGTCGCCCAAGATTTCGCCGGCACCGCGAATTTCCAAATCTTGGCTGGCGAGCAGAAAGCCTGCGCCGAGGCTGTCTAGGGTGGTAAAGGCGTCCAAACGTCTTTGCGTGTCTTTGTTCAGCGTGGATAAAGGCGGGGTAATCAAATAGGCATAGGCTTGATGATGGCTGCGTCCTACCCGTCCGCGCAGCTGATGCAATTGCGCCAAGCCCAAGCGGTCGGCATGATTGATGATGATAGTATTGGCATTGGGAATGTCGATGCCGCTTTCGATGATGGTGGTCGCCACCAGAATATCGTAATGGCGGTTATAGAAGGCCTGCATGACGTTTTCCAACTCGCGTTCGCGCATTTGTCCGTGCGCAATCGCAATACGCGACTCCGGCAGCAGTTCTTGCAAACTGCGCGCAATGCGCTCTATGCTTGCCACATCATTGTGTAAAAAGAAAATTTGTCCGCCACGTGCCAGTTCGCGTTCGCAGGCTTCTTCAATCGTTGCCAAATCCCAATCGCTGATAATGATCTGTACCGATTGGCGGCCGCCGGGCGGCGTGGCGATAATGCTTAAATCGCGCAATCCCGTCAGGGCGAGATTTAAGGTTCGCGGAATCGGGGTGGCGGTTAGGGTCAGCAGATTCACATCTGCGCGCAGGCTTTTCAATTTTTCTTTATGCCGCACGCCAAAGCGCTGCTCTTCGTCAATAATGACCAAGCCCAATCGCGCAAAAGCCACATCGCTTTGCAAAAGGCGGTGCGTGCCGATGATGATATCGGTGCGCCCTTCTTTCAGAGCGGCTAAGGCGGCTTTTTGTTCCGCCGTGCTTTTAAAGCGGCTGATGCTGTCGATTGTCAAGGCGGTATCGGCAAAGCGGTCGGCAAAATGATGATAATGCTGGTCTGCCAGCAGCGTGGTCGGGGCAATCAGCACCACTTGCTGCCCTGCCAGCACCGCCGCATAGGCGGCGCGAATCGCTACTTCGGTTTTGCCGAAGCCCACGTCGCCGCAAATAATTCTGTCCATCGGGCGTTCGCGCGCCAAATCTTCCAATACCGCATCAATGGCGGCTAATTGGTCGGGCGTTTCTTCATAAGTAAAACTATCGGCCAATTGCTGCATCGCCGCCGTATCGATAGCAATGCTTCTGCCCTGCGCCGCCTCTCTCGCCGCATAGACCGCCAGCAATTCTGCAGCGGTATCGTTCACATTTTGTTTGATTTTGCGCTTAATCTGCTGCCAAACTTTGCCGCCTAATTCATGCAAAGGCGCATTTTCCGGCGCACTGCCGCTATATTTGCTGATTAAATCGACATCACCCACCGCCACGAATAATTTGGCATTCTTGGCGTATTCAATCGCAATCAGCTCTTCATCGCCAAAACGCTCCAAGCCCAAATAACGCCCCACGCCGTGATCGATATGCACCACCGGCGCACCGATGCTTAAATCCTGCAGGCTTTGAATCAATTCGCCCGCATTTTTCTGTTTGTTCTCGCGCAAATTCGGCAAATGACTGCCGCTGTGCGTATCCGATTCCGCCAAATGCAGACAGCCTTCAGCGGCAAAACTGTATTGCAGCGGCGAGACTATCAATTGCCGCTGCGCTGCCGCGGCATCATTCGCCTGCCAATGCTCGACTAAGACGGCCGGCAAATGCGCTTTCTGCAAACGCTCAAACTCCTGCTCGCGCAAACCGTTGCCGGCAAAATGCAGGCACATCGGCTGATCTCGGGCAATCTGCTCCTGCCATTGTGCTTGGCGTTCATCGCTCTTGCCGCTAAAAACTATCGCTTTGGCATGTGTTCTCAAAGCAAGGGCGGGTAAAGCGCTCAAAGCGGCAATAGTTTCTTCCTCGCTTTGCCATAACTGTTCGGGGGCTAATAAGGCATGCTCGCGCATCGAATGCAAACGCGCATAACGTTTGCGGCAGTAATCGGCATGCTGCTCCAGCTCGGCAACAGGCAAAGGCATCTCGATACGCATCGTATGCGGCGGCAAATAATCGAATAAAGTCGCGGTTTCATCAAAAAACAGCGGCAGATAATATTCCAAGCCCTGCGGCGTGCGTCCGGCGCTGATGCTCTCATAAACACCGCTTTTTTCCACTTTATCGCCCAACAATCTGCGCGCGCTTTGGCGAAAACAGACCCGTCCCGCATCGGACAAATCCAATTCATGACTGGGCAAGATGCTGATTTGGCGCAATTTGCTTAAGGTAAACTGCGTTTGCAAATCAAAAGTGCGGATATGCTCAATCTCGTCATCAAACCATTCCAGACGAATCGGCGCCTGCGCCCCCATCGGAAAAATATCCAGCAAAGCACCGCGCGCCGCATACTCGCCTTTTTCTTTAATCAAAGCATTATGTTGATAGCCTGCCTGCAATAAACGCTGAATAAATTGCTGGCGCGGCAAATGATCGCCCGTGCGCACATGAATGCCGTATTTATCCAAATGTGTTTGCGGACATAGACGCTGCGACAATGCCGCCGCACTCACAACTACAATCCCCTGCGGACAGGTCGGCAATTCCGCCAACACGCGCAAACGTTCGGAAATCAAATCGGGATGCGGCGTGTATTGGTCATAAGGCAAAGTCTCCCAATCCGAAAACCAATAAATCGGATAATCTCCCGCCGCCGTGCTTAATTGAAATGCCGCCCGCGAGGTTTGCGCTGCGGCAAAGGCTTTGCCTTGCTCGGCAGTCAGCGCCTCTTGCTCGGGCGAGGCTTTTTTCAGCCAAAATTTCAAATTTTCATAGACATAATGCCCCCATAGGGCATCGGGTACTACCAGCAAATGCACCGTATTCGGGCGCAATTGGCGGCTTAAATCATAGGTAATAAATTTGAAAGTATCTGCTGAAATCATGCGGTATCAATACGAAGAGACTTAAAAAACAGACGCATCTTACACGACTTTGTCCGCAAAACCCATCAATGCCGCCGCTGAAGGCCTACGGAAAACAAAGAGAGAGAATAAAAGCGGCTGAGGTTTATTCCGCGCATAAAAAAACCGCAGAACGCTGCGGTGAAGATGGTAGGCCCAGAGGGACTTGAACCCCCGACCAAGCGATTATGAGTCGCCTGCTCTAACCGACTGAGCTATAGGCCCGAAAGGCGCGCATCATACTAGATTCTGCAGTATTTGTTAAGCGATTTTTCTATGAGGACTTGTAATAAAAATGATATTATTATCTTTTGATAATCTAAATTTTTAGATTAAAATACACTCAGTCAACACTAATGCTGCCGATATTCCGCTATTGTAATTAGGAATTGTCTATGAAAAAATTGTTCATCAAAATTTCCTTACTGGTTGAAACCCCTCTCTTTAGGGAGGATAATCTTGTGGGAGAGGTGTAACCTCTTCCAATTCAGGGCAACACACAGAGCGACGCTTTATGTGTCGCTCTGTGTGTTGAAACATTTCTACGGTGTTAATGGCTATGACAGTATCTCAAGCAAGTTTTGCGCTTCCTCGGTTAAATATTTATGCTACCGGTGGTACGATTGCCGGCAGTTCCGCCAGTGCCACCGATACTTTCCAATATGAGACCGCTACTTTAGGCATCGACAAATTGATTGCCGCCGTGCCGGAATTGAAAAAAATCGCAGAGGTGAAAGGCGAGCAAATCGCCAGTGTGGATAGCAATGACATCAGCGTTGCCATTTTGCTGCAATTGGCACAGAAATTACATCAGGATTTGGCAGGCGATACGGCGGCGGCAGTGATTACGCACGGCACGGACACTCTGGAAGAAACCGCTTTTTTTCTCTCTTTAACCACCAAAACCGATAAGCCGATTGTCTTGGTCGGCGCGATGCGCCCTGCCACCGCTATCAGCGCGGACGGCTCAATGAATTTATTGCAAGCAGCATCGGTAGCTGTGCATGAGGATGCGGCAAAACGCGGCGTGATGATGGTGATGAACGACCGTATCGGATCCGGTTTTTATATTACTAAAACGCGCGCCAATACCCCCGATGCTTTCAAATCGGTGGAAGCGGGCTATCTAGGTCTGATGATCGGTTTAGAGCCGCATTTCTATTACCTGCCGCAGCAGCCGAGCAACCGCCCTTATTTTGATGTCAGCGGGTACAAAGAATTGCCGCGCGTGGATATTATTTACGGCTATCAAAGCACCGATACGGCTTTATTGGATGCCGCGATTGAAAATGGCGCCAAAGCGGTGGTAATTGACGCTACGGGCGCAGGCAGCCTGTCCACAACTTTATTGGAACGGGTTAAAGAATTGACGGCGCAAGGTTTTCCGATTGTGCGTGCCAGCCGTACGGTGGAAGGCTATATCAGCGTGCCTGAAGACGAAGGCATCGGCAGCGGCTTTTTAAATGCGCAGAAAGCGCGGATTATGCTGATACTGGCTTTGGCGCAGCAGGACGATTTGGCAACAATCCGCAATTATTTCAAATAACTATTTGTTTTAATGAACAATAGAAAGAGCGGCATATGCCGCTCTTTCTATCCGCTTATCCCCAATCCCGCCCTCATTGCTTCTAAACCGATACATGGTCGTCAGATTACACAGTACTTTATACAAGATGCTCGATACCGGGCTTACGCGATACTTGAATATGCCCGCCCCAAAGCTTCTTATGTTTTGTATCCGCTTTTAAAAACAACTACTCCTAAGCGATTATTCGACTAATGAATTTGCCCAGTTCGCCGCCTGAATTTGAATGTCCAATTCCCTTGCCGCCTGCGCGAGACGATCGGCTTCTTGACGCAATTCTTTAACTGATAAGGCGGACAGCATTTTGATTTCGCTGCGGCTGTAACGTTGTTGCTCGGGCGTAGCGGCTTGGGCGGCAGCCATCAATACGGCATGGGCGTTTTTTAAGGCTTCGCGTTTGGCAAGTGCGGCAACCATGAGGGTGCCGTCGGCAAGCCGTATGCGGTTATTGCTGAGATTAATCGCCACAATCAAGCCTTCCAATTCCGTATTGCCTTGGCGGTAAAGCGCCAGTAATTCCTGCGGATCTTCGGCAGGCGTTTCCCCCTCCTGATGAAGGGCATTGGCTTGGATACGATGCTTGAGTTCGGCGAGATAGCGCTGCAAATCGGCGCGTTTGATAAGGGCTTCGGCTAGAATCATAGGTTTTCCTTTATGATTTTATGGATTTTATTGACTGCTGCGCCACCATTCATAGATGCCGATGATGTAGTTGATTTGGTAAATAATGGTTTGCACAAGAAAGATGCTGTTGTGATTGGCAAGATTCACCGCAAACCAGATGTTGTTTGCGCCGAACCATAGCCACCAGTTGTCGGTGCGAGCATCAAGCTTGTGTTGCCGTTGCCGCCTTGGGCGATGATTTCGCCACTATTGGCAAGTGCGCCCAAGCCGTTGCCGGCGCGGTTTTTGCGAAAGGCGAGGGCGACGACGCAGACCATACCGATAATGGCGACTAATAGTTTAAAGGCTTCAAAAAGTGTGGCATTGCGCGATAAACTTTGACCGCTAAATACGCCTATGCTGTCCATAAGTCCCCACAGCAGCGCCAAAATACCGCAGATAAACCATGTGATAATCCATGAAATTTGCCATTCGTCGGTGAGTTTGTCGAGTAGTTTGAACATGCCTCTCAGTCCTGTGCATAAATGTGCTTTTGAATATAGTCTACCGCCAGTCGGTAGCGTTCTTGGTAGCCTGCGGCGCTAATCTCATAATAAGGAATTTTGTGTTCTTGATAAAGCTGTTTGAGCAGTTCTTGAAATTGTCGGCGTGCATTCTCCGTGCCGAGGCTGCGCAGGCCGTCATCGACCCATTTGGTGTTGTTAGCCAGCAATAGGGTGTGGTCGAAACGCATATGCAGGCTGTAGGCGGTGGTAATCGCATCGCGCTGTCCTTCATAGCTTTGACAGAAGGCTTGGGTGGTAATGAAATCGGTGTCGATGATGGTAACGGGGGCTTTGGGCGTTTCCAAGGCAAGGTCGATGGCTTTGGCATGGTCCTGCGAGATGCGGGCGTAATCGGAGTATTGCAGGGCGAGTTCCGAGCCGCCGAGAGCATAGTCCACATAATGCCGCCCCTGCTCAAGCACATAGTCGGCAAGGAAGTAGTTGGCGAGCTTATAGACGAGCGTAGTTTTGCCCGAGCTTTCGCCGCCGACAACGGCAATGGTTTTGCTATATTCACGTCTGGCAGTGGGATGGATATGTTGCCAGTAATGCACGGGGCGCTGATGAATGGCTTCGCTGTCGTATTCTTGATGCAGGGGCAGGGCGATAAATTGATTGGCGGCGAGCAAAGAAGTCCAACTGTGGCTTTCGTCGGAAATGAAAATCGCGTCTTCAGGTATGCCTAGACTTCGGCGCAGCACTTGCAATTGAGCATTGGCTTCCGCCTGTTCGGGATTGATATTGTCGATGGCGTAGGTGTGGATAGAGATAAAGTCAAAATTGTTGAATGCGCGTTGCAGCCAGCGGGCTTTGTCTTCCAGACTGACGGGATAGGCGGGATTGGGCTGCGGATGGCGCAAGATGACGATATGCAATTTGTCCACCAAGCCGACGGCATGTTGAATCAGGCGCACATGCCCGCGGTGCAGGGGTTCGAAATGTCCGATGAGATAGCCGATACGTTGGGTCATAATTACTCCGCTGGTAGGGATATGCCGGTGAGTTTTTTGTATAAAGACACGGCATAGGAATCTGTCATGCCCGTGATGTAATCACAGACGGCAAGCAGGCTTTGATAGTTATTCTGATGATGGCGGCGGTAGCGATTGGGCAAGAGTTGAATCACCATGGCATCGCGTTTGCCGGCGCGTTTAAGATGTTGGTGCAAAATCGCCGTGCAGAAAATCTCAATCAATCCGTTGAGTACGCGATGCCCCGCAATCTGCATTTCCAATACGGAGCGGCAGTGATAAATATGGTCGACGGCATAATCGCGCAAAGCCTGAAGCGCCGTGGAGCTGCGGATATGATCAAGCAATGCGCCTTTGAAATTGCCGCCGAGCAGCGCTTGTTCGGACTGCCAGAAGACTTCAAGGGTTTCATGCACCAAGCAGCCGATCGCTTTGGCGCGCAAATAGGCTAATCGGTCGCTTTTGCTTTGCATTTTCTGCAAACGCACATCATCGACAAAAGGACGGGCAATGCGCTGCAGCAAATCGTAGGCATCGGAGAAGGGAATTTGCCCGATTTGGTAGGCATCCTCAATATCGGCAATCAAATAGCAACTATCGTCGGCAGCTTCCATGAGATAGGACAACGGATGACGCTGCCAGACATGCGGCGCGATTTCAGGCAGATGCAGCGCGGCAAAAACCGCCGCGTAGTCTTGCACATCATCGATATACACGCCGTTTTTCTTGTAATAAGCCTGATCTTGCACAGCAAATGCCGTGCAAGGGTATTTGGCGGCAGCGGCAAGCGTACTGGCGGTTAAGCGCAAACCGCCGTGATTATCGGGGCTTTCTAGGCGGTTGCAAATGCGAAACCCTTGTGCATTGCCCTCAATATGCGTTAAATCCGCGCATTCTGCGGGACTTAGCTGTAAGGCTTGCAACATATCGCGTCCATTATCGCTGACGAAAAAATCCCGCATTGCCTGCTCGCCCGAATGTCCGAAAGGCGGATTACCCAAATCATGCGCCAAACATGCTGCCGCGACAATATCGCCGACATCCGCCGCCGTGATGTGCTGCTGAAGCTCGGGATAGCGCATCAGTAAAGTCGTGCCGGCACTGCTGCCCAAACTGCGTCCCACGCAAGAGACTTCCAAAGAATGCGTTAAGCGGGTGCGGACATAATCGTTTTTTTCCAGAGGAAATACCTGGGTTTTATCCTGCATGCGGCGAAACGCGGCGGAGAATAAAATGCGGTCGCTGTCGCGCTGAAAATCCGAACGCACCGAAGGCTCGGGCTGCGCCGCCGAGCCGATGCGCAAGGTTGAGAAAAGAGAAGTCCAATTCATGCTGATTGCTGGAAAAAAGAAAGCGGAAGTATTATAGCATGCGTCGACAGTTTTACCCTGCCTTTTCAAGCAGAAATAAATGTTGTGAAAATAATTTCCAATAAGACCATCTGTGATGACTTGATTCTATAGAAGTTACGGTATAACATAAAATTTATGTAATTCTTTAGCAATTACTGCCGGAATAAATACATTATTTATTGAATAAAAAGGAATTATTTTAGATGCAGCTAATGAGCTTACGCACAGTCATTTATACTTTACCTTTGATGTTAAGCCCAAATCTTCAAGCGGATGCGGAAATTACTTTGCCGACAATCCATGTGAAGGCTAATTTTACGGATTCGGCATTTCATCGTCATTTAGATAGGGATCAGATTGCCAATACAGCAAAATCGAACAATAGTATTGATGCTTTGCTGCGCACACATAGCGCGGTACAGTTTGCCAGCGGTGCGGATAATTCCGAGCAGCTAGGGGAAATTGCGCCGGCAAATATTTCTTTTCACGGAGAGGCGTTTTATAACAATCAGTTTGCGATTGACGGCTTGAGTAATACGGTTAATTTTAATCCTGCTCATAATGGTACAAGTCCTGTTCCCGATGCTTTAACAATTAATAACCATACGCCTAATCAGTTGCCGGCAGGTCATACGCAGGCTTTTTGGATTTCTAATCAACTGGTCGATAAGGTTTCTGTGATGGATAGCAATGTGCCGGCAAGATTTGGTAAATTTACCGGCGGCTATGTAGATGCGAAATTGATTGAACCGCAAACGGATAAACCTTCAGGCAGCATATCTTATCGGCAAAGCCGCGATGATTGGACGAAGTTTTATATTGATAATGCCTATGAAGCCGATTTTAGCAAAGGTATTTCACCGGAAACACAGCCCAAATTTGTTAAGCAGCAATTTCATTTTGATGTCAATGTGCCGCTGAATGAAAAAGCGGCGGTGTTGTTTGCCTATGACCGTGAAGAATCGCGGATTCCGCTTTTTCATCAACATTTGAATGAGCAGCATAAGCAGCAGCGCTTAGCGGAAACGTTTTATCTTAAAGGACGTTATGATGTAAATAATCAAAATCGTTTTTTAGCAGGACTAATTTATTCTCCGCATAAAGCGACCTATTACCCTGAAAATATTAAAGACGGACGCTATGAAGATGAAGGCGGCGGTTGGCGCGTTGATTTTACTTGGGAGCATAGCAATGATTTTGCCGATGTTGATACGCGGATTGCTTATCGGCAAATTCATGAGATGCAAGCTTATGATAAACAAAATTTATATCGTTATCAGGGTAATACGCCGACCATTGATTGGGTTAGTTTTCCTGATACCGAAGAGGCGACAGTCGGCGGCTTAGGGACGGTGAAAAATTTTTCTGATGAACTAATGCTCAAACAGGATTGGTTTTTCAAACCGATAAAAGGAGCGTTTTTCGATCAAGAATGGTCGGCAGGTTGGTCGTATCAATATGCGAGAGCGGGGATTAAGCGGGATAAAGCCAGCTATATTTATGCAGGTGCTGCGCCGACTGATGAGACCGATTGTTCTGATTGTATTCCGGGCGAGCAATATTTCACATGGTATACGCATATTCACCCTGTTCATGTACGCGTGCCTAATAGCAGCGCGGCAATTTGGGCTGAAAATCGTTTAAGCCGCGATAATTTGCACTTAAATTTAGGCTTGCGTGCTGATTATAATCAATTTTTGAAAAATATTGATATTGCGCCGCGCCTGAGTTTTAAATACGATTTTAGCGATAAGGGCTATTATGTCTCGGGCGGGGCAAATCGTTATTACGGCACAGAAATGCTTACTTATAAATTACAAGGGGCATTTAAAGATCAAGATAATTATAACCGCCGTTTTGGTGAGGATAATAATCAATGGATCGGTAAGGCACACATGTTTTTAGGTTTTGCCGACAGTCAATTAAAAACGCCTTATAGCGATGAACTCAATTTGGCAATTGGACAAGAAACCGATAATTATCTGTGGCAGGGAAAATGGGTGCGCCGTTTTAGTCGCGATCAATTTATGAGCAAACGCTATGAAGATGATAAAGGGCGTATTGTGCGTGAATTGACCAATGAGGGGCGGGGCAGGCATGATACCTTCAGTTTGAGTTTTGACAGCCTGCGTCCTTGGAAGCTAGGCATGGCGGAAATTGCTGTGAGTGCGGGGCTTGATTACCATCTGCACCAAAGTAGTTTGCATGGTCAAACCTTTAAACAAACCGAGTGGTGGAAAGAGCATAATGTGCAGCAAATGCTGGTAGATGGTAAGTTTTATCATCCTAAAGATATGCCGGCAATAAGCAGCTTCAATCGTCCTTGGGGCGGCTATCTTGCGGCGCAAATTAAGATTCCCGCATGGCATTTGACTTGGCAACCGCGTTTACGCTATGAAGCGGCGCGTAAATTTTATCAGCAAACCAATTTGCGTTGTCCGAATAGTAAACCTGCGCTTGATCGCCTTTGTGCAGGATATCAAGGCGGTAATTTAACTCGTTATGATGGTGTTGAATATTCATCGGCAATTTTAAACGACTGGCATTTTTCTTGGGATAAAGCTTTGGCTGAAGATTCTACCCTTAGCTTGAGTTTGGATATTTTGAACGTTTTTAACCGCAAAATTGTAGGTAAAAGAATTGTTACTCCTGCATGGGAAGAGAAGAAACGTGATGTCAGTTATCAACCCGGACGACAATTTTGGTTTGGCGTGAAATATCGCTGGTAGATAACATCATGGATAATAAATGCCGCTTTGAGCGGCATTTATCGTATATGGCTTTGCTGTCATCAGAAAGCTAATCCGCGCGGTGCAATGCGCCGAGAATGCAGCGGCGTTTTGCGCCTGTTACCGCAGGCAGATTGGCGCTGATGCCTTGCAGATGGCAGTAGGCTAACCAAGCGAAGGCGGCGGCTTCCAAGTAGTCGCTGTCGATGCCGTAATCTGCGCTGCTTTGTATTGTCCAATCGGCTAATAATTGCGCCAGTCTTTGCATAAGCAGAGGATTGTGCGCGCCGCCGCCGCAAACGATGATTTCTTGACGGTAGCGCTTGTCGGCATAGCGCTCGATTTCTGTGGCGATGCTACGGGCACTAAATTCCAAGAGGCTGCGTTGTATGTCTGCCGGTGTGTAATCGGGCAGTGTAGCGAGTTGGGCGTCTAGCCATGCGAGATGAAATTTTTCCCGTCCCGTGCTTTTAGGTGCCGGTCGGCGGAAATATTCGTCGGCAAGCAGTTGTTCTAATAAGCGGTTTTGCACTTGTCCCTGTTTGGCAAAGGCGGCGTTTTTATCATAGTCCAGTCCTGTGTGGTGCTGTGCCCATGCGTCCATGAGCATATTGCCGGCGCCGGTGTCGTAGCCAATGGTGTCTTGATGAGGTCGCAGGACGCTGATATTGGCAATGCCGCCGATGTTCAGCACGATGCGGATGCTGTCTTCTTGAGCAAAGAGGTATTCATGAAAGGCGGGCACCAGCGGTGCGCCTTGTCCGCCTACCGCCATGTCTTTGCGGCGAAAATCGGCGACGGTATCGATGCCGGTGCGCGCGGCAATCAGATGTGCGTCGCCTAATTGCATGGTGAAAGGATTGTCGCCTTGAGGATGATGGAATACGGTTTGTCCATGACTGCCGATGGCACGAATTTGGCGAGCGCTGAGGGTTTCTTGGGCGAGCAGCCCGAGTACGGCGTCGCTAAAAAGTCGTCCTAGGCGGTGGTCGAGTTCGCCGATGGCTTGCAGGGAGCGACTAGCGCCTTGTGCCAATGCCAAGATTTCTTCCCGCAGTACGGCGGGAAAGGGTTCTTGGTAGGTAGCCAGTATGCGCGGCATGGCGGAAAAATCCGCTAATGCCACGTCTACGCCGTCCAAACTGGTGCCGGACATGATGCCGATGTAGTATTGCCCTGTCATTAGGTAAGCGATTTGGTTTTGCGCAGCCGCAGGCTGTGGGCTTCTTTGTAACGTTTTTGCGCGTCGTTGATGAAGCGTTCTTGGCTGCCGAGTTTGGTTTTGGGGTTATGGCGTAATTGGTAGCTACCGTCCGGACGCATGAGCCAAGCGTTTTTATTGTCGCTTAATTGGCTTTCCAAGAAGTGATTGAGTTTGTTGCGGATGCCGGTTTTTTCAATGCTGACTAGTACTTCTACACGGCTTTCCAGATTGCGGTGCATGAGGTCGGCCGAGCCGATGAAGTATTCTTCTTCGCCGCCGTTATAGAAATAATAGATGCGCGCATGTTCTAAAAAACGCCCGACGATACTGGTGACGCTGATGTTTTCCGATAATCCCGCCACGCCGGCAATCAGGCGGCAGCTGTCGCGCACAATGAGCTGAATTTTGACGCCCGCTTGCGAGGCGCGATACAGGGCATTGACGATGTCTACGTCTTCCAAGGCATTGGTTTTCAGGCGAATCAGGGCTTTTTTGCCTTCTTGGGCAAAAGCGATTTCGCGTCCGATGCGTTCCAATAATCCTGCTTTCATATGGCGCGGCGCAGGCAGGATGCGTTGATATTCGCGGTTGGGGCTATAGCCTGTGGTGAGGTAGTTAAAGAGTTCGGTTAGGTCTTCGCCGACGGCTTTATCGGCGGTAAAGAAGCCGAAGTCGCTGTATTGGCGAGCAGTGCCGGAATGATAATTGCCGGTGCCGATGTGGGTATAGCGGCGCAGTCCGTCATAGTCTTGGCGGATGATGTGTATGATTTTGGCGTGGGTTTTCAGTCCGACAATGCCGTAGGTGACGTGAATGCCGGCTTCTTCCAAATAGTTTGCCCAGCGGATGTTGGCGGATTCGTCAAAGCGGGCTTTGACTTCCACCACGACGGTGACTTGTTTGCCGTTGCGGCTGGCTTCCACCAGATGCGAGATGATTTTGGAGTCTGAGGAGGTGCGGTAAATGGTCATTTTGATGCCGATGACTTTAGGGTCGCGGCTGGCATCGGCAAGCAGACGCTCCACCGTGCTGTTAAAGGATTCGTAGGGATATTGGGTCAGGAAGGGACCGTTTTTGCGGATGGCATGGAAGATGTTGTCTTCGCCGGCAAAAAATTCATGATCGACGGGATGATGCGGGGCAAATTTTAAATCATTACGCTCAATGCCGGCGATTTCGAATAAATCGCGCATTTCCATCAAGCCACTTGCGGCAAAGGTGTCTTTGTCTTCCTGCAATTGCAATTCTGCTGAGAGCATACCTTTGTGGACGGGGTCCATATTATTGTCGTATTGCATGCGCACGATAGGGGCAAAGCGGCGCTCGATCAGTTCGTCTTCAATCAGTTCGAGCAGATCGGCGGCGTTTTCTTCATTTTTTTCGGTAATCGCATTGCGCGTGACGCGGAATAAGTCCACTTTCTGCACAATCATATTGGGAAAGAGCAAATCTAAATTATTGATGATGAGATCTTCAATGGTGATAAAGACATAGCTATTAGGATCCTGCGTGTTGATAAAGCGCTTGCTGCCTTGCCCGACCGGCACTTTGACGCGTGCGATGGAGTTGCGGTTGCTGTCGGGATAATTCAATTTTATCAGAAGGTTCAGCGATAGGTTGCTGACAAAGGGGAAGGGGTGCGCCGGATCCATTGCCTGCGGGGTGAGCAGAGGGTAGATGTTTTCGGCGAAATACTCGCGCAGTTGTGCCTGTTTATTTTTGGATAATTGGGCAAAGCGCGTAACTTCGATGCGCTCTTTTTTCAATTCGTTTTGCAATTGCTTCCAAACTTTGGCAATTTGCTGTTCGATTTCGCGGACTTTAGCATAGCAGAGATCGATTTGCTCTTGGGCGCTGCGTCCGTCGGCGGAAAGACTGTGAATACGGGCGGCGACTTGCTGCTTGAGTCCGCCGATGCGTTTCATAAAAAATTCGTCCAAATTATTATTAACGATAGCGAGAAATTTGACACGCTCTAATAATGGATTATGACTGCGCGTGGCTTCAAACAGCACGCGTTCGTTAAATGCCAGCCAAGTGAGTTCTCGATTCAGATAGATGCTTTTCGGATCGGCGGTATTGATGTCGATGGTTTGCGAAGTCGCTTCAGTCATGTAGAGGTTCCAAAGGTGAGGATGTTAAAAATTCGGGATATTTTTTATGCTCATGTTTCAACACACAGAGCAACACATAAAGCGTCGCTCTGTGTGTTGCTCTGAATTGGAAGAGGTTACACCTCTTCCAATTTGATTACCCTCCCTAAAGGGAGGGGTTTCAACCAGTAAGGAAATTTTGATGAAAAAACGCCCCGCTAAGGGGCGCTTTACGATCAGCCTTGCTGCTCTTTTTCTTTCTTTTGCAAATAGGCATAGATTTGATCTTTCAATGCCAATTTTTTCTTTTTCATTTCTTCTATTTCCAAATCGCGCGGTGCGGCGACAGGATCTTTCATCAAGCGGTTGATGTCTTCGTCAAGCGCATTATGTTCATCGAACAAACGCGCGAAGTGGTTGTCGCTTTGACGCAGTTGGGCGATTAAATCACGATACTCTGGAAGCATATAGTCTCCTTTTTTGTTAATTGATGCGGCTATCTTAACTGATAGCCTTTGCCTTGTTAAGTGCGGCGCACGCTTTTTTCTTGTTTGCATGCCTATAGTTTGGGGCTTCGGTTATCCGTTATGCTAATCATCTGATCGGCCGCATAATTAGGCGAGAAATCTTGCCCAAGCTCGCGCATGGCGATATCGGCTTTCGGATAGGCGAATTCAAAACCGCGCTGTTCGCAGGTGCGCCACAGGGCGCGCATGACTTTGTGTCTGGTGCGCAGATAACCGTGATCGTCAATGTGCAGATAGAATAAGACGCGGTAGGTGACGCCGCGCTCGCTGTAATCCCAAGCGTAAACGCCGCATTCTAAATCTTGCTGATGAATCAGTTCGCCTTTTTTCGCCATTTCCATCAGGGTGTTCATCAGGGCCTGCTCCACATCATGCGGATCGTGGCGATAACTCAAATCAAAATGGCAGACGATACGCACGATTTGGTCGGTATGCGACCAGTTGATAAAGGCGGAGGTGACGAAGTCCGAATTGGGCAGGATAACGCTTTCATTGTCGAAGGTAGTCAGCGTCAGGGTGCGCATACCGATGCGCTCCACCGTGCCGGTGTAGTTGCCGGCGGTGATGATGTCGCCGCCGCGCAGCGGTCGCTCGATTAAGAGCAAAATGCCGCTGATGAAGTTATTGGCAATGGTTTGCAAGCCGAAACCAATGCCCACACCCAATGCACCGGCAAAGACGGTAAAGGCGGTCAAATCCAAGCCGATAATGCGCAGCGCAAGGAAAAATCCCAAGGTTACCAAAGCATATTGCGTGAAAACGGCAAGGGAGTTGCGCATGCCCGTATCATGCACGCGCGCATAGACCCAACGGTAGCACAGCGATTTCATCCAACGCCCGAATTGGATAATCACATACAAAATCACCGCTAATAAAATTAGATTCATTAGGGTGAATTGGCTGTCGTCGTCGCCGCTGAATAAGGGCTTGCGCAAGATGACGAACAAATCGCGGAAGACGGGAATATTGGCATTCCAATTATAGGTTTCGGCAAGCAGATAGAGCAGCAAAAGGAAGCTGCCGTAGCGGAAAATGCTGTGAATGGGATTGATGACATCCTGCGCCCAAAAAACGCTGTTATTGGTATGGCTGAGCACATATTTTTTTGCCGCCAAAGAAATGTCTTTGCACAAGCCTAAAAAACTCACCCAAACAATGGTATAAAACAAGGCGATAAGCAAATAGCGCGCCATGAGCCAAGCCAAATTGAGATAACCGAATGCGCCGACGCAGCCGAAGAGGAAAAAGCCCAGCGGAATGACTTGCACAATCAGGCGCACGATGCGGTAGGTATAAAGAGCGCCGTGTTCTTCGGCAAGAAAATGCAGCATATTCTGCAAGATACGCCACAGCGGCAGACTAATCAGCAGGGTAAAAATGCAGAAGAACCAACGAAAACTGTCGATAATCAGTTTTTCCGAGAGAATCCATTGCGCCATAAACACTAATGCCAGCAGTAGGCTGCCGATGGCGGCAGCGGTGGTTACGCGGCGCACGCGATAACGCTCGGTATTGCTAGTCAGCAAATGGCTTTCGCTGAGGGTGTGAACACAGAAATAGGGAATGGTGATGAGCAAAAACCAGATCGACAGCAATAAAATCAATTGCGAACCGGGAGCGGGAACTTTTGCCACGCGCAAGACCGCCCAAGTCATCACCAATAAGCCGATATAGGGCAGATTGTATTTACTCATGCCGAATGCGAATAAAATCAATCGTGTAGAAAAAGAAATTTTTTTCACATTACGATAATTGCGCACCAGATGATTAGCAAGACTGGTCAGCCAAGCGGTCAGCCCGATGATGGCTAGGCAAATTATGCCAAGACGGGTTTTCTTTCCTGTGCTTAGGGCTTGCAAAGAATGCCATAAGGCTTGGAAGGAAACCGCATATTGTCCTAAAAACGTGGTCAGCGCCTTGCCCAATTTTTCGCCGAAAGTGGCAGGATGGGCAAAGGCGGCGACAAAATCATAGCGGCTGGTAATATAGTTTTTGGATAATTCCGTGTATTGGGAATCCACGCCCTGCATAATCAATTGCTGCGCCGCTTGGGCATTGGTCAGTGCTTCGGCAAAGGCTTGATACTGCTCTTGCAATTGCTGATGCCTTGTGGCGACGCTCTGCGGAATTTGCTGCTGCTGACGCTGATATAAACCGTATTGCTGCTCCATAACCATCATATTATTGGCTAATTGCTGCTGCATGGCGCCCAAGCGCTGCTCGCTTGCCTGCAATTCCGTCTTGACTTGATGAATCCGCTCGAGCGAGACGCTGCTCAAATCGGCAAATTGCAATTCCTGCAGGCGGTTGTCGATATTATGGAATTCGAATTGCAACTCGGCGATTAATATCTGCCTTGTAATCAATGCCATTTCAATTTGCTGATTGAAGCGGCGCATACGGTTGTCGCCGGTAAAGGGCAGGGCGGCACTGAGGCGGTCGCGCTCGGCTTTGAGTCTTTGCAATTGCTGGGATAATGCCGTGGCGGCGGCATAGGGCGTATTTTCATTGGCGCGGCGGCTTTGCAGCCATAATTCATTATGGCGTTGATAGAGGCTTTCCTGCAGCCCTTGTTGGCGGAGAATTAATTGCTGCAAATTTTTCTGCAAAGTCAGTATCGTGCCGATGTTAAGCACATTTTCCTGACAGGCGGCGAATTGCGCAGCGGTATCGGATTCGCCGTTGCCGGCGGAATTTGTCAGCGGATTGGCTTGTTTTTGCAATTCCGCATTGAGCGCCTCGCATTGTTTTTGCGTATTGAGCAAATGCGCTTCTAATTCTTGTATGGCGATTTTGGCGCCGTCGGCGGCGATTTTGACTTGATCCACATTCAGGCGCAAGGCGCTGAGTTCTTCCTGTGAAATATGTTGTGCAGACTGCGGCGCCTGTTCGAGTTCTTGCTTGAGGATGCTAATGACTTTTTCACGCCGCGTAATTTCCGTACGCAATTCTTCTAGGCTTTGCGCGCGACTTAGATTGAAACAGCATAAAAGTACAGGAAATAAATAAACAATAATTCTTGATAACATAGAAATAATAAAGGCTTGACTCAGCGCGGCTAGATTCTAAAAGGATTTATCGATATTCTACCGCAGAAATTCACATTTTCAGATAAAAAGGAAGAATGATGTCTAAAATGCACTTGCTCGCGCGCGGCGAGGCGCGTCCGCCGAATGAGGCAAAAGTTTGGTTTAGCGACGGTTTGCGTCTGATTCAAGCCGCACCTTGGCTATGGCTGTTGGTGAGCCTGAGCGGTGTTGCCATCAGCTTCGCCGCTTTGTTGGCAGGCGGTATTTTCGCCGCTATCCTACCTTTATTAGGTTTGGTGCCGATGGTGGTGGCGCAATGCTTTATCCAAGCCGGCATGCTGATGATTTGCGCCAAACTCGCCGCCGGCACCAAGGCGGAAATGAACGATTTCTTTGCCGCGGCAGCGCGCATCAAAAACCGTTCTTTCTTGCAATTATGCCTGTTTATTCTGACGCTTGATCTCATTTTAGCCTTATTGCAAAGCCTGCTGTTCCCTCAGCCCTTGGTCTGGATTGAAAACGAGCAGATGCACATGGCGGAGGCGGCGCAAATTTATCAGGCCGCCGCCTTTATGGTCTGCGCACAGATGGTGATTCTTTTCTTAACTTGGGCGATTTTGCCGATTTTAGTGGAATTTCCCCGCCAATCTTTCAAGCAATTACTGGCTTTGCAGTTCGACGGCATGGCTAGTAATCTAAAATCGCTGATATTTTTCGGTTTATTATGCAGTGCGGCCTTGAGTGCAGCATTTTTTACCGTGCTACTCATAGCGCAAATTTCCTCTCTATTAGGCTTTTTGCTGCTGATTGTCTTAGGACTATGGGGTTGGCCGCTTTTAAACGCATGGACATTCAGCGCCGTGCGCCATATTTTCATGGATTGGTAAATCATCTATCGGCTTGCCGCAAGTGTTGTGCGGCAAGCTGATTAAGTCTTTACAAAGTTTTTTGCATATCGCGGTGCGAGATGTCGGCGTCCAGATATTCTTCGCTGCACACTTCATAGCCGAGGCTGCGGTAGAAATCAAGGGCATGTACCTGTGCACCTAAAACGGCAGTTTTCGCGCCCATTTTGCGCGCATGTGCTTCGGCGGCAAGCATAATCGCTTTACCGGCACCGCTACCGCGCGCGCTTTTTGCCACGGCAACGCGTTGGATTTTCGCTTGCTCGGCATCTTTGAGATAAAAGCGCGCTGTCGCCAGCGGATTGCCTTGCGCGTCTTGCAAGACCAAATGGCGGCATCGGGCTTCGAGTTCGGGGCTGTCGATTTCTTCGGCTTCGCTGACGCCTTGTTCTTCAATAAAAACCGCACGGCGCAAGGCAATGGCTTGGGCGTAAACGGCATTGTCAATACTGTCGCTAAAGCGAATCGGGCGTGGCGAGATACCTGCCGTTTGATAGGCTTCGCTCAGGCTGAATGCGCCGTCATACAGAGCGCGTCCGATAATCGCACCGGCAATCGGCGTGCTGCTGTTTTTAAGCGCCTGAATATCGGCGAGGCCGGATACGCCGCCCGAGGCAATCACGGGAATAGGGGTAGCGCGGGCAAGGGCGGAGGTTTGCTCGATATTCACGCCGCCCATCATGCCGTCTTTGCTGATATCGGTATAAATAATGGCGGCAAAATGTGCCGGATCGAATTCGGCTGCCAGTTCGGCGGCTTTGACGGCGGAGATATTTGCCCAACCGTCGGTGGCGACATAGCCGTCTTTGGCATCGATACCGAGAATCAGACGCTGCGGATATTTGGCGGCTAAGGCGGCGACTGCCTGCGGCTGGCTGACCGCTTTGGAGCCGATAATGCAATATTGCACGCCTAAATCCCAATAATGGCAGGCGGTTGCCTCATCGCGGATGCCGCCGCCGATTTGCAGGGGAATATGCGGAAATGCCGCCATAATGGCGCGCACGACGTCGGCATTTTGCGGGCTGCCGGCAAAGGCACCGTTCAAATCGACCAAATGCAGGCGAGTCGCACCTTGCTCAATCCAATGGGCGGCGGTTTGCACGGGGTCATGCGAAAAAACGGTGGCATCTTCCATGCGGCCTTGTTTGAGGCGCACGCATTGTCCGTCTTTGAGATCTATCGCGGGAATGAGTAACATCATCATCCTTTTATTCAACTAAAATCATGGAGCCGACGCCGCTGTCGGTAAAAATTTCAAGCAGCATGGCATTAAGCACGCGTCCGTCAATGATGTGCACGGCTTTCACGCCTTCTGCGGCGGCATCAAGAGCGGAGGCGATTTTCGGCAGCATACCGCCGGAGAGCGTGCCGTCGGCAATCAGGGCTTCGATTTTTTTCGGGCTGAGATTGGTCAGCAGATTGCCGGCTTTATCCATCACGCCCGTGATATTGGTCATCATAATCAGCTTTTCCGCATTCAGCTCCGCCGCGAGGCGTCCGGCGACCACATCGGCATTGATATTGAAGGCTTCACCGTTTGCACCGGCGCCAATCGGCGCGACGACCGGAATATAGCCGTCTTGCACCATTTCTTGCAGCAGACGGCAGTCGATGCGCTCGATTTCGCCTACTTGTCCGATATCGATACAGCCTTGTTCGGGCGTATTGAGCAGGAGTTTGCGCGCGCGGATAAAGTGGGCGTCGCGTCCGGTTAAACCGACCGCTTTGCCGCCATGCTGATTAATCAGCGAGACGATTTCTTTATTGACCTGCGCGCCCAAGACCATTTCTACGATTTGCATGGTTTCGGAGTCTGTTACCCGCATACCTTGCACAAATTCGCCCTGCTTGCCGATTTTCTCCAGCATGGCGTTTATTTGCGGCCCGCCGCCATGCACAATCACCGGATGAATACCGACCAATTTCAGCAGGGATACGTCTTTGGCAAAGCCTTCTTTGAGTGTTTCCTCCGTCATGGCATTGCCGCCGTATTTAATCACGAAAATACAGCCGGCAAAGCGGCGGATATAGGGCAAAGCCTCGCTTAGGATGGCGGCTTTGTCGCTGGCTTTAAGTGCGGGAGCGGATGCGTGCATGTTTCTCCTCTTTATAGATGTTTTAAGGTTGCCAGTTCACGAAATTGGCAAGAAATTGCAAGCCGGCTTGAGCGGATTTTTCAGGATGGGCTTGCAGTCCGGCGATGTTGTCGCGGGCAATGGCGGCAGGAAAGACGATGCCGTATTGCGTGCTGCCGATGCTGTGCGGATTGGACGAGAGATGGTAGCTATGCACATAGTAGAAATAGCTATTATCTTCAATGTGCTGCCACAGCGGATGCGCTTGGCTTTGTCGGATGCGGTTCCAGCCCATATGCGGAATTTTAATCGGTGCGTCGCCGTCGCGGTAATCGGGACGAAAACGCCGGACTTCGCCTTCAAAAAATCCCAAGCCGTCCACACCGCCGTTTTCTTCGCTGCGCCGCATCATCAATTGCGGCCCGATGCAGATGCCTAAAAAGGGTTTTTCGCGCGCCGCCGTTTGCAGGGCGTCAATCAGGTCTAAGTCTTGCAAAGCGCGCATACAGGCGGCAATCGCGCCTTGTCCGGGCAATAAGATGCGGTCGGCTTGGCGAATGTCTGCGGCGGCGGTGGCAAGGCAGAGCTTGGCAGTCGGGGCAACGCTTTGCAAAGCCTTATGTACGCTGTGCAGATTGCCCATGCCGTAGTCAATAATCGCGATGCGCATTTATAAGCAGCCTTTGGTCGAGGGAATGGTGCCGGCGGCGCGCGGATCTTCTGCCGCCGCCATACGCAGGGCGCGCCCGAAAGCCTTGAAGATGGTTTCGATGATGTGATGATTGTTTACGCCGCGCAGATTGTCGATGTGGACGGTGACGCGGGCATGATTGGCAAAGCCTTGGAAAAATTCAAAAAAGGCTTCGGTGTCGATGTCGCCGATTTTATCGCGGCTGAATTGGGCATGAAAATGCAGACCGGGGCGGCCTGAAAAATCGATAACCACGCGCGATAAGGCCTCGTCCAGCGGCACATAGGCATGTCCGTAGCGGTAAATGCCGCGTTTGTCGCCCAAGGCTTCGCGCAGGGCGTCGCCAAGCGCAATGCCGGTATCTTCAATACTGTGGTGGCAATCGACGTGCAAATCGCCTTCGACGTGCAGGTCTATATCCAATAATCCGTGGCGCGCGATTTGCTCGAGCATGTGGTCGAAAAAGCCCAGTCCTGTATTGAGAAGGGCTTTGCCCGTGCCGTCGAGATTAAGGCTGATGTCGATTTTGGTTTCATTGGTATGGCGTTCGATGCGGGCTTGACGTGTCATTTCAGTTCTCCTAAGCGGCAGCCGCTGCTCAGCACCGTCGGGCTGTGCGGATGACCGACGGCGGCGGTTTTGCCGTCGCTAAAAAAAGCAAGGTGAGTATTTTCAAAAATGGCGGGACGGGCGGAGGCGGCTTGCTGCAATTGTGCTTCGCGTCCTTGATAGCGCAGCTGTAATTGCCGTCCGTCGGCGCTTAAGCGCGTTTCGAGGCGGCTGCCGTCTTGGCATTGCCAAAGCGTCCATTTGTCCGCGCTAATCGGCAGTTTGACTTGCGGCGGCAGGGGAATGCCCGCCCCTTGCGCGGGATTTTGCGCTTCGATGCTGTCGCCGGATTGGCTGGCGCAGGCGCTGAGCAATAGGGCGCAGCTACAGGCAGAGATAAAGGTTTTCATCGGTTCTCCTTACCAAGGTCTGAGGCTTTGTTGGCGATAAGGTTTGTGCGCGATGCCGAGGCGATATTCGTAAATACGCTCGTATTCCAGTACGCGTTTGACGTAATCGCGGGTTTCATAAAAGGGAATTTGCGCTATCCATTCGTCCAGCGGCAGATTAGGGTGTCTGGCGCGCCATGTATTGACGCGCGAAGGCCCGGCATTGTAAGCGGCGGCGGCATAGGCAAGGTGTCCGAATTCTCTTAAGCGGTCGGCAAGATAGCGGCTGCCGAGTTGCAGATTGGTGTCGATATCAGTGAGCTGCTGGCTGCCGCTGTAGGCGATGCCGCTTTGATTGGCGACGTGGCGTGCGGTGGCGGGCATGACTTGCATCAGTCCGATAGCGCCGGCACTGGATTTAATCTGCGGTTGGAAAATGCTTTCTTTGCGGATGATAGCGAAAATAGTGGCGGGGCTGATGCTGTTGTGCTGCGCCAGATGCCGCACTTTCTGCTCGTATTGCAGAGGGAAGCGGATATTGAGTGCGTCCCAGTCTTCGGTTTTCACTAAGCTGACCACGCTTTGAATCACCCAGCCTTGCTCGGCGGCAAACAGAGCGGCTTGGCGCAATTCGGCAGGCGGCATTTTATAGGTTAAGCCATTGTATTCTTGCTGGGCGCGGCGCATGTCGCCCATGCGCAAGAAGGTTTTCAAGCGGTAGGCGGCCGGTTGCGCGCTGATGTTGGCGTAATGGCTGTCGCGCAAAAGCGGTTTGTCGTTAAATTGCGGCGCTTGTCCGAGTTTTTCGGCGGCAAGAAAGCCGAAGAAATCGCGCTGCGCGGCGGCGGCTTGATAGTGTTGGCGCGCTTTGTCTGCCTGTCCGGTTTTTTCATAGGCTTTGCCGAGCCAATATTGCACTTCCGCCTGTGCGCCGGATTTGCCGCCCATATTGCTTAACAGCGGTATCAGCTGCTGCCAGCGTTGCAGGCGCAATTCGTAGGCGATGAGGTCGAAGACGGCGTTTTTATCGTGCAAGCCCTGCGGAATGGCGGCGAAGATGCTTTCTGCCAGCGGATTGTCTTCTTGCGCCAGTCGTGCCGCAACGCGCGATAAGCCTTTGGCGGCGGCTTCTTTCTCTAATGTGAATACGCCGGCTTGCATGCCTTGCTGCGCTATCGCCGCCACTTCATGCAGGCGTTCGCGCGCATAGCGGCGTAAAATGTCGCTGACGGCGGCGGCGCGCCATTGCGGCTCGTTGATGCTTAAAGCGGTATTGAGCGGCAGGCTGCCGCGGCGGATGGCGAGCCATGTGTCGGCGGCGGAGGCGGCATTGCCTTGCAGATGCGGGCGTAGACGATTGGCGAGACTGAGTTCGCCTTCCAGCATTACCAGACGGAAGCGCGCTTCGATTTGTGCGGCGCTCGGCGGCAATTGGGCAAAGAGCGGATCGCAGGCGGCTTCGATGCTTTTGGGCGACAGCCATAATGCTTCCAGTCCTTGCTGGGCTTGGGCGCGATTGCCGCTACGCAGATTTGCCAAACGCCATTCGCATTCGATGCTTTCATCGGCAAAGGCGGGGGAGTAACTATTGAGAATGGCGGCATAATCGCCGCGCGCCAGCCACAGCGGATAGGCATGTTCGGCCAGCCAGCCGGAAAAGGGTGCGCGCGGATGCAGACGCAGAAAATCGCTGATTTCTTGGCTGGGTAGGGTTTGCAAATGGTTACGGTAATGGCGGTATTGCAGATAGGGATAGAGCGGATGCGCGGCGAGATGTTGGTATTGGCTGAGCGGCGCACCGTTTTGAACCGCCGTTTCGGCTTGCAGGAGGCTTTCCGCCGCCTGCGAGGGTAGGCTAAAAAGAAACAGCATGAAGGAAGAGAGGTATTTAACGAGCATGAAAGGTCCTGTGGATTAGTAGATATGTGATTTCCATTCTTGGCGGTATTTGTCGCGGTAAGCGCTTACGTGTTTGACGTAATTCTGGGTTTCGGTATAGGGCGGAATTTGGTTGCCGTATTTGCTCACCGCGCTCGGACCGGCATTATAGGCAGCAATGGCAAGGGTGGTATTGCCGTTAAAGCGCCCGAGCAATTCTTTTAAGTAGCGGATGCCGCCGTCGATGTTTTGGCGGCTGTCGAAGGGATCGGCGACATTGAGATGGCTGGCGGTGTTGGGCATCAACTGCATCAGTCCGATGGCGCCTTTGCTGGAAACCACGTCGCTGCGATAGGCGGATTCCACGGTAATCACGGCATGCGCCAAAGCCGGCTCGATGCCGTGTTTTGCCGCCAAAGTATTGATGGTGGCTTTGAGTTGGTTGAGGCGTTCGCGCATGCTGCCCTGCGGCTCGACAACGCTTTGGGCGCCGGTTTTGCCGCTGGGTTTGACTACGCATTGATGACGTAATTTTACCGTTAAACCGTTGACTTTGATTTCCGCTTTGCAGGTCTGCCCTGCCGCGACGCTGCTTTTCAAGTCTTTGCCGAGCGAACAGGGGATTTGGTGAGTTTTGCCGTCTTTGACATAACTGCCGCAGGATTTTGCCTGCGCGGGAAGGAGGGCGCCTGTCCACAGACAGGCAAGGACGAGAAGGGTTTTGTTCATTATTGCAGTCCGATCAAAGCGGGGTTCGCCTTATATTTGCGGTAGTATTCCATGACTTTCGGTACATAGGCGCGGGTTTCGATAAAGGGCGGTATTTTATAGCCGTATTTCTTCACATTGCCTTCGCCCGCATTGTAGCCGGCGATGGCAAGTTGGTAATTGCCGTTGAATTCTTTCAGCAGCCATTTGAGGTAGGTGGTGCCGCCGCGGATGTTCTCGCCGGTGTGGAAAGAATCGGATACGCCGAAGCGTCGGGCGGTCGCCGGCATGAGCTGCATCAGACCTTGGGCGCCGGCATGCGAGACGGCACGGCTTTTATAGGCGGATTCGGCGGAAATAACGGCATGAACCAAATAAGGATCAACACCGATGCGCGCGGCGATTTCATTGATTTGCGCCGATAAGCCGCGCTGACGCTCCAAGAATGCGCCCGAGACATTGACCGAAATGGTTTTGACGTATTCGGCTTCGATGCGGCGCGCCTCGATTTTCAGCGCTTGCGGACAATCTTTGGTCGGGTCGAGATGCAGAACGCGACCTTCGGGCGTGGTAACCACGCCGCTGCAACTGCCTTCCGAGCCGAAATAGTCCAAGCGGTGTGCGGCGATATTGGCACTGCGGTCGCCGAGAATGACTTGTCCGCCGGAAGAGCCGGGAGTCATGTCGAAAGAACGGGTGGCGCAGTTATATTCGCGGGTGCTGCCGTTAAATTCCACTTTTCCCGCACCGACGCAGCGCAGGGCGGCGGAAGCGGTGGGGGTTGGCGCTGCGCCGACGCCTTGTGCCGCCAATCGGGTCAAGGAAGGGGCTTGCGGCTGTCGGGCCTGTTGGGTGAAATCGGCTTTCGCGCCGGCATAGGAGCGTTGGAAGAAGCTGCAACGGCGATATTTATCGGTTTGGTCGCTGGCGACAAAGGTCGGCAGTCCTTCCTGATCAAAGCATTTGTAAATATCGGTCGGCGGCGAGTCGGTGGCGACAATAGCACCACTGCCGTTTTTGGTCGGCACAATCTGCGGTTCGGCGCTTTTGGGCGTCGGCACGATGCCGCGCGGGTCTTGCACTTCGGCTTTGATACCGATGGAACGGCAGGTCGGTTCAGGCGGACTGGTGGCTTCAATCATACGCCCGCTGCGGTAATCGGGGCAATAGAAAATATGGATGGCGCCGGTTTCTTTGAAATCTTCTAGCGGTACAGAGGCGGGGTTTGCAGATGCTGCCGCCTGCTGTTCTTCTGCGGCGATGACGTTGGCAAAGAGATTGCTGCTTTCGGCTTTATCGGTGAAACTTTCGGTGGCTTTGTCTAGGGGCATGACGGTGGCGCCGGCATTGTAATTGCCGAACATGCCTTTTTGATAAGGTTTGCATTTGCCGCTACGCTGGGCGGCGCTGACGATATTGGTGCTGCCGCTGCCGTTATCGCAGATATAGAGCTGATTGGCGGATTGCGCCTTACTCTCGGGGCTGAATAATAAAGCGGTACAGCAGGCGGCGATTAGGGCGAGTTGCAGAGAAAAATTAGTCATTGATTGTCTTGTCATGCCATTGAAATTCAGAAAATTGTTTGATGGCTTGCCATGAGTGTAAGCCCGGCTTCCATACAAGGGTTTGCGGTGTGATTTCGCCGCTGTTGATGAGATTTTGCAATTCTTGGCGCCGGTAGGGCCCTTGCTGACCGCCGTTCATGGCGCAGTAAAATTCTGCGACTTCGTTTTCCTGTGCTGTTGTCGTGAGGGAAGAAGGCGAAGCCGTTTCTGCAATCGGCGCCGAGGACTTTTCTGCGGCGTTTTCTTGCGCGGCGGTATCGGCGACGGGGATTTCATAATCGGCGCTAAAGCGGTCTAGCGTCATGCCTTGGGGATTTAATAGGCGCGCATTGAGGACGTCTTTAAGAAAGAGAGCAAGGCGCTGCGGATAGTCTTGTACGTCCTGTGCAGAAATTTGCTGTTCTTGCACGATATGCTCGATTTGCCTTACTAGCCACTGATCGAATGCGCTTAAATCGGATGTCGGCGACAGGCTTAAAAGCTGGCTTAAAAAGGCTTCGCTGTTCAAAATGCGTAATTGGTATTGCCCCTGCAGATGCAAGCCCTGATGCTGCCAGTCGCGCTGAAGACTGTGTTCGATATGCAGGAAGATCAATTGTAGCGGCATATTGGGATTTAAGGCGCTGAGCGCTCTTGAAGAGAGGGCGTATTCACCTTCTTGATAAATCGGGCTGCGCCAACCGTTTTGCACGAGGCAGACTTGCTGCTTGGCGGCGACACGCAATAAACAGGGCTCGGAAAATGTTTCGATGTGTTGAATGTGCAGACATTCTCCGACAGGCGCGGATTGCAAGATATTGGTTTGATTGTTTTGCTGCATAAAGCGGGCAAATAGATGATTCAGCATAAAAATCCCTTATTCGGCAGCGTGTTTTAAAGTGCTTTTCAGTTGCGCTTCGGCTTCTTGCAGACGCTGCTTGACGTCTTCGCGCGCTTTTTGCGCATTGGCATTGAGCTCGATGCTTTCTTCAATGGTGGCGATGAGGCGGCGGTTGGCTTCTTCTACCGCTTGGATATCGAAGACGCCGCGCTCGATTTGTTCACGCGTTTCGCGGTTTGCCATTTGCAGATTCTCGGCATTTTTCAGGAGCAGTTCATTGGTCAAATCGCTGCTGGCTTTGAGCGCCTGCGCTGCTTCGCTGCTGCGGTGGATGGCCAAAGATTGCGCCAATTGCTGCCGCCATAAAGGAACGGTGTTGACAAGCGTGGTATTGATTTTATTGACCAATCCTTTGTCGTTTTCCTGAATCAGGCGGATGCTGGGCAGAGATTGCATCGCCACTTGGCGCGTGAGCAGCAGATCTTGCAGGCGGCGTTCGAGTTCATCGCGCTGGCTTTGGTAATCGCGCAGGACCTGCGCATTTTCCATCGTATTGTTTTTTTCCGCCCGTTCTTTGAGAACGGGCAGGGTCACTTCATCGGCATGGCGTTTGGCCGCCTCGCCGGCGGCAATGAAATGTGCCAGTTCGCGGTAATGCTTCAATGTCACTTCATAAAGACGGTCAAGTCTATTGATATCGATTAAGAGGTTTTGTTTTTGGCTTTCCAAGCGGTTACTGATGGCATCGACTTGGTCGCTGACGGTGGTGAATTTCTGCATGAAGGCGAGAATCGGCTCTTGGGTTTTGCCGAAGAGTTTGGCCCAAAAGCCGTTTTTCTTTTTCAATTCTTCTTGGGCGTTTTGCAGACCTTTGAGGGTCAGCACCATTTGCGTGAGCAATTCGCCCGCTTGTCCGCTGTCTTTGATTTGCACGTTTTTCAGCATGGCATCGGCGACACTGGTTAATTCCTGCTGCGCTTTGGAGCCGAAATTCAGTACGCTTTGGCTGCTGTGGATGTCTAGCGAGCTCGCCAGACTGCGTACGCACTGCTCGTCCAGCTGCTCGTTATCGAGAAAAGTTTGGCTAGGATTAGTGCTGTTGTTTGTCATGGCTACTCTCTAATTGTTGACGCAAAACGTCCATTTTACTATGTAACTGAATATTGTCATGCGCAAGCAGGGCGCGGCTCTGTTCGGCAAAGGTGTGGTTGACGCTGTCTAATAAACGGTCTAATTGCGCCAAATGCTCGCTCTGTTCCGGATTTTCTTGCAGGCAGGCTTGGCAAATGCTCAGGATTTCGGGCAATTGCACGATGAAAAAGGGACGCAGGCGGCGGATGTTGTCCGCTTCTTGGGCACATAGACTGATTAAGCGTTGGGCGCGTTGCGCACTGATGCGTATTTTTTCGCTTAAAGCGCGTACCGCGCTTAAAGGGTGCTGCCGATATGCTTCGCTTAATTGCCATAATGCGGCGCTATGGTTTTCCGCATCTGCAATCATTGCCTGCAGGGTCGGGGATAAATGGCGGGTATCGTTGTGCGGCGGCGGATTATCCGCGCTCGGCGGCAGTTGCTGCGCTTGCATGTAATGAAAATAATAGCTGCCGGCGCCTGCCAATGTGCCGAGCAAAATCCACAGCGGATGGCGCAGAAGATAGGCGGATAGCAGAAGTATGGCTAAGGTAAAGGCTGTCAGTCCCTGCCCGCGGCTATCCCGTATTTCGCCCAAGGCTTGGTCTTCTTGCAGGACTTGGGCTAATTGGCGGTAGTAATGGCGCGTGCATTTGGCGGCATAGATAAAGCAGGCGCAGGCCAATAAACTAATGCCGACTTTAAGCGCGCGCGCTTGGAATAAGCCGATAATCGCGCTCAGGCTGAGCGGCAGGACGGGCAGCAGCAAACTGGAACCGCGCAGCAACAGGGCTTTGTTTTTAAGCTTTGTGAGCCAATGTTTTTTCATTAACGCAGAAGCATCATGCAGGAAGGAATGCTGCTGACCCAAATCAGCAGACACCATGAAAAAAAGCGCAGGGAATAGGCGGATTTATTTTCTTCTGGTCCAGACATCGGCGCTTCCGAACCAAGAAAGGAATCCGTAGCTGTTGATTTTCAGCTCGGTGCCGGCGGCATTAATCGTCATTTGTACTTTGCTGACTTTTCCGGTCAGGGGATTGAGAATTTTGCCGCCGCTCCATTGATTGTCTTTCTCTGCCTGCAAGTCTGTGATAAGCACCATGCCGTGGATAGGTTTGTCGGCGTTTTTGCCTTCGCATTTGCTGCAGCGCGCATTTCTGTTAGGGATGTATTCAATCAATTTGGCAGAAAGCCCTTGTCTGTCTTGGAAAACGCGGATAATCATGATTGGCTGTCCCGTTTTGTCTTTTAATTGCCAGTAGCCGACGGGATTGGCGGCAAATGCAAAGCCGGATAGGCTTAAAAGGCTGATAAGCCATAATTTTTTAAGAGAAATCACGATAAACTCCTTGAAGAAACTTGGGCAATCATACCGCAAAAGCGGGGCTAAGGCATCGTCTTTAAATTATTTAATAACGCGTTGCAAATATTGACTGAATAACTCATCAATGCGCGAGAGTTGCGAGAGCATCATGTGTCCGCCGGGCAGAAGATGCAGGGGCGCATTGCATTCGCGGGCAAAACGCAGGGAATGTTCGAAGATTACCACATTGTCCGACCAACCGTGTACAATCTCAACATTAATCAAATCATTGCTGTAACGATGTTGGGCGTAATGCGGCAAATAGAGGGCGGGAGCAACAAGAAATAATCCGCGTACTTGTCGGCATTGTTCGGCGGCAAGTACGGAGGTGTAGCCGCCCATGGAAAAACCCGCCAAAATGACCGGTTCTTGGGCAGGTAGGTTTTGAATGTTTTGAATTAAGCGTGCGGCGCGGGCTTCGGGGTCTTGCTGGATGTCGGTATCGTGGATGCTGCTGACAGCGTCGCAGAAGCGACCTGCGGTCTTTGCCAACTGCTGCATAATCGCATCATCAGGACTGCCGCCGCGCCCATGCGAGCAAATAATGTGCATCAGTGGTCTTCAAAAAAGCCTTTTTCGCGTCGTTCCGCAATTTGCTTGCAATCGATACATAATTCGGCAGTCGGGCGCGCTTCCAAGCGACGGAAACCGATTTCTTCACCGCATTGGTCGCAGTAGCCGAAATCACCGCTGTTGATGCGTTCAAGGGTTTTATCGATTTTGTGCATGAGTTTACGTTGGCGGTCGCGCGTGCGCAGTTCCAGTGAGAATTCTTCTTCTTGGGTGGCGCGGTCGTTTAAATCCGCCGTATGGGTGTTTTCGTCTTTGAGATATGCGCGGGTACGTTCGCTTTCGTCAATGATTTCCTGCTTCCATTGATGAAGCAGTTGTGTGAAGTATTCCAATTGCTTGGCGGACATGTATTCTTCGCCGTCAGCAGGGCTGTATTTTTGATTGTTTTCAGTGGTTTGAGTTTTTTGTTTTGTCATAAAATATGGGGGTGGCTTGAAAAAAACCGCTGCATATTACGCAGCGGCCGGTATGAAGTCAAAGTTTTTCTTGTCTAATCGCAGAAGCATTAGATCCTGTGCCTGCATCTAAGCGCTTTGCCTCGGTGAAGTATAATTTTTGGTAACACAAGGCGGCGAAATAGCAGATGCCGCTGATGCCGACAATGGCGGGAGCGACCGGAAAATCCCATAAATACGCCATGCCGACGCCGAGCGTAGCGGTAATCGTCGAGAGTATCGCCGCCCAGAGTACGCATTGCTCCGGTGTGTGTGCGAAGCGGTTGGTGGTTTGAATGGGGATAATCAGAAATGCCATGACCAGCATCAGTCCTATAAATTGAATCATAATGCCGGTGAATAGTCCGAGCAGGAGCAGGAAAATGCCTTCGTAGCGATGCACATTCGGGATTTCGGTACGGGCGATGTCTTCGCTGACGGTCAGCAGAATCAGGGGCTGCCACAGCCATTTAATGAACAGGAGCGTGAGCACGGTGGCAATGGCGATGAGCAGTAAGTCTCTGCCGCCGGCGTTTAAGATGTCGCCGAATAAATAGCCGAACAGGTCGGTGCGGATGTTTTCCATTTTCGACAGGGCAATCACGCCTAATGCCAGCATGAAATGCGAGAGGGTGCCGAGGATGTTGTTGCCGTCTGCGCCGGTGCGGCGTTTGATGACATAGAGCAGGATGACTAATAGAGCGGTAATGCCCCAAATGCCGAGATAGATGGGTAGGCGGAAATATAATGCCAAGGCAATGCCCAGCCAGGCGCTATGAGCAAGGGCTTCGCCGAAATAGATCAGGCGCCGCCAAGAGATGATGCTGCCCAAGGGCGCGGCGGCGGCAGCGGATAAAACGGCGCAAGTCCAAGGAATCAAAACAAATTGTAAGAAGAAATTCATAGGTGTTGATGGTTGTGATGATGATGGTAGATGCCGAGTTCGGCGGCTTCGGCTTGTCCGAGCAGGCGCAGGAAATCGGGGTGCTTGGCAATCTCCTGCGGTTTGCCCATGCAGCAGATATGTCCGTTTAAGCACAGCACTTTATCGCTTGCCGCCATAACGAGATGCAGATCATGCGAGACTAAGACAATCGCGCATCGGGTTTTCAGCTGATAGTCGCGGATATGGTGGTAGTAATTGCCCAAGGCGGAAGGATCGATGCCCGCCGCCGGTTCGTCTAAAACGATTAATTCGGGGCGATTGAGCATGGCGCGTGCCAGTAAAAGACGCTGTGTTTCGCCGCCCGAGAGATTTTTCAGGGGGCTGTCGAGCAAATGGCGGATATTTAAGGAATCCAGCGGCGAGTCCGCTTGCTGATAATCCAAGCCTTTGAGAAAGCGGCGCATGCTGATGGGCAAATCGGAAGGGGTATGAAAACTTTGCGGCACATAGGCCAGTCGCAGTCCTTTGCGGCGTGTGATGCTGCCGCTGCTGGGGCGGTAATGTCCTAAAATCAGGCGCATCAATGTGCTTTTGCCGGCGCCGTTGGGCCCGACAATGGTTAATAGTTCTCCGCTTTCAATCGGCAGGCAAATGTCATGTAAAATGCTGCGTCCGCCGATGCGGTAACTGATATGTTCGAGGGAAATAAGTGGATCAGACATATAATCACAGAGTAAAAGTTCCGTTATAGGATAACATAATTTGATGAGTAAACTGATAGAATCGGGCGCGCTCTTTTGCATCAGCGTAGCGGTGCCGCGTCCTTTGTTCAGCGCATTTAGCTATTTGCATCACCGCCCTTTGGCGGCGGGGCAGCGGGTGCGTGTGCCTTTTGGCAGAAAAGAAGAAATCGGGATTGTGTTGGCGTCTGCGCCTTATGTAGAGGAAGAGGGTGCATTAAAAAGCATTGCCGCCGTTTTAGACGAAGCACCTGTCTTGGATACGGAATTGCTGGGCTTTTTGCAGCAGGCGGCACGTTATTATCAGCATCCTCTAGGGGAAGTGATTGCCAGCGCCTTGCCCAATGCTTTGCTGCATGGGGCGGAGAATCGCCGCCGCTTGGCACGTTTTTATCGCTTGACGGCAGCGGGAGTCGCGGCATTAGACGGCAAATTAGGCAGCAAACAGCGTGAGGTCTTAACTGCTTTACAATCCGGGCGGCAGTCGGAACAAGCCTTGCGCAGGCAGTTTGGCTTAAGCTCCGCTTGGCTGCGCGATATGGTCGAACGCGGTTTACTGACGCAAGAAGAACAGTTTCAATATGAAGCGGCGGCGCCAATTCCCGCGCCCGATTTAAGCACGGAACAGGCGGCAGCCTTAGCATATTTGTCGAAGCGCAGCGGTTTTGTCGTGGATGTGTTAGACGGGGTAACGGGTTCGGGCAAGACGGAAGTCTATATCCGCCGCATTGAGCAATTGTTGAGCGGGGGCGGGCAGGTATTGGTATTGGCGCCGGAAATCGCCTTGGTGGAAATGCTGTATCAGCGTTTGCGTCCGCGTTTGCCTTGTGCGCTTGCCAAGCATCACAGTGCGATGACGGATGCGGCGCGTTTGACGGTATGGCAGGATGTACGCGCCGGCGATGTGCAGGTCTTAATCGGCACGCGTTCGGCTTTATTCGGCGCTTTTGCGGATTTGCGCGGCATTGTGATTGATGAATGCCATGATCAGGCTTATAAGCAGCAGGAAGGCTTTCATTATCATGCGCGCGATATGGCGGTTTTGCGTGCCAAAGCATTGAATATTCCTGTATTAATGGGTAGCGCGACGCCGCCTTTGGAAGTCTGGGCGCAGGTCGAGCGCGGCATATGGGGCGATATCCGTTTGCAGTCGAGGGTTTTGGCGCAGGCGCAGGCGCGAATTACCATTGACGACATGAACACGCCGGAGCAGGTGGACGGCTTGTCTTTCCGCCTGATTAGCGAAATTCACCGCCAACTGCGCGACGGGCATCAAGTGATGCTGTTTCTCAATCGGCGCGGCTATGCGCCCTTGCTGCGTTGCGAAGACTGCGGCGAAGCCCTGCAATGCAGCGCCTGCGATTGCGCGATGACGGCGCATTTGAGCAGTCGCAATTTGCAATGCCATCATTGCGGACGCAGCCGCGATATTCCGACTCATTGCCCTGCTTGCGGTAGCAAAGAATTGAAATTATTGGGTTATGGCACGCAGCGATTGGAGCAAAGCCTGCGTCTGCAATTTCCGCAAGCGCGTATTTTACGCATTGATTCCGACGCTTATCGCAGCGCGGCGCAATTTCAGCAGGCGATTGCGCAGGTGCAAGCCGGCGAGGCGGATATTATTTTAGGCACGCAATGGTTATCCAAAGGGCATCATTTTCCCGCCCTGCAATTAGTGGCGGTGGTGGATGCCGATGCCGCTTTTTACAGCAGCGATTTCCGCGCCGAAGAACATTTGGCGCAAACCCTGATGCAGGTCGGCGGACGCGCTGGGCGTGAATCGACAGGGCATATTTGGATTCAGACCCGCCAAGCGGCGCAGCCGGTATTCCGCCTCTTTCAGCAGCCTTATCGCGATACCCTGCAAAGGCTTGCGGCAGCACGCAAACGCGCTCATTTGCCGCCTTATTCTGCGCAAGTCTTATTAACGGCGCGCCATCGCGACGGCGCGCGCGCCGCCCAAGCCCTGCAATTTACCTGCGAAGGCGCGCAGGCGGCAGGTATCGGGCAAGACTGGCAATGGCTGGGGCCTGCGCCGGCTTTGATGCTGCGCAAAAACGGATTGCAGCGCTATCAAGTCCTGATTCAATCGGATAATCGCGCCGCTTTGCAGCAGCAATTGCCCGCGCTCAACCAATGGCTGTTGGCGCAAGGCAAAGCCTTTGCGGTGCGGGTAGCGATAGACGTCGATCCTTTGTGGATAGACTAAGAGGCTATAAAATACGCTGCACTCAGCAGAAGCCCAGTCGGGCAATATTAAAGGACGGACAATGACTCAAGCACCCCCTCAACATACGCTTCGGCAATTACAGCGTTTGGCAAAATTCAGCCGCCTGATGGACGGCTGGATAAAAATCCCTTTTGTACGCAGAGGTTTTGGTTTGGACGCGATTTTATCCGCCGTTCCCGTCCTCGGCGATGCGGCAGGTTTTCTCTTAACGTTGTACAGCGTACGTTTGGCGCGTCGAGCCGGCGTACCGCATCGGCAGTTGCTGCCGGCTTACCGTTTGGCGGTATTGGATTTTTTCGCCGGTAGCATCCCCGTGATCGGACTTGTTTTTGATATTGCGATGCGTCCCAGTACCAAGGTATTGGCAATCAGCGAAAACTATCTTGCCGCCCGACATCAGCTTGCCCCGCAATCCTTGGGCGTGCTGCAAGCGGCGACGGCGCAGCCTTTGCTGTCGCGCAAACAGCGCTGGATATTAGCGGCGATTGTGTTTGCGCTCTTATTCTTGTTGCTTTTGCTTTCTTATCGGCTGTTTGTCGGCTTTCTGCATTTATTCGGCGGCAGTTTATAAGCATTTGGCGGCAAGCCCTGAGAGCGGTAAAATAGCGCGTTTTAATTTTTGCTGCGGAGCAGATGATGAAAGCCGAAATTCAAGATGGGTTGGCGAGTGCCTTATTATTATTAGCGAAAACCCACAATATCCCCACCGAAAATCTCAATCAAGCGATTGAAATCGAGCGCTGCAAAGACCCTGCGCACGGCGATTTCGCCAGCAATGTGGCGATGAAATTCGCCAAGATTTTCGCCATGAAGCCGCGCGATTTGGCGGATAAAATTATCGTCAGCGTGCCTTTGATGGACAGCGTGGCGGGTATGGAAGTGGCGGGGCCAGGCTTTATCAATATCCGCTTGGCAAAAGACAGCGCTACCGCCGTGTTGGCGGATATTGTGCGCGAGCGCGAGCATTTCGGTCGGCAGCAAGCGGTGCCGACGCAGAAAATTTTGCTGGAATTTGTTTCTGCAAATCCCACCGGACCTTTGCATGTCGGGCATGGACGCGGCGCCGCCTATGGCGACAGTTTGGCGAATTTGCTTAAGGTCAACGGGCATCAGGTCGATAAGGAATATTACGTCAATGATGCCGGACGCCAGATGGATATTTTGGCTTTGTCGGTGTATTGGCGTTATATGCAGCAATGCGGCGTGGATAAGGTGCTGCCTAAGGGGATTTATCAAGGCGATTATGTGATTGGCATTGCCGACAGTCTGAAAGCGGTGCATGGAGAAGCCTTATTGCATCAGCCTGAGCAATGGCTGCATGCCGAGCCTAAGAAGTGGAGCGAGGCGGAAGCGGCGGCAGGGGCGCGTGATCAATGGATTGACGGCGCGATTGCGGCATTGAAAGCTAAATTAGGCGCTGAAAACTACGAGACGGTGTTCCAAGCGGCATTGCAGGCGGAAGTAGAGGATATCAAACAGGATTTGCAGGAATTCGGCGTGGAATTCGAGCGTTGGTTCTCAGAGCGCTCTTTGTTTAGCAGCGGCATGGTGGAAAAAGCCTTAGCCAAATTGCAGGAAGGCGGCTTTATTTATGAGAAAGACGGCGCTTTGTGGTTTAAGGCGGAAGAATTCGGCGATGAGAAAGATCGCGTGGTTAAGCGGGAAAATGGCGTAACTACTTATTTTGCTTCAGATATTGCCTATCATTTGGATAAATACGAACGCGGCTATGATGTGATGATCGATATTTTCGGCGCCGATCATCACGGCTATATGGCACGCGTGCGTGCTTCTTTAGCGGCATTGAATCTGAATCCCAGCCAATTGCATATCGCTTTGGTGCAATTCGCCGTTTTGTATCAAAACGGGCAGAAAGTGCAGATGAGCACACGCAGCGGCGAATTCGTTACCCTGCGGGAATTGCGCGAGCAGGTCGGCTCGGATGCAGCGCGCTTTTTCTATGTGATGCGCAAACCCGAGCAGCATTTGGATTTCGACTTGGATTTGGCGGTTTCCAGCAGCAAAGACAATCCTTACTACTATGTGCAATATGCCCATGCGCGGACTTGCCGCGTGATGGAGCGCGCCAAAGAAGCAGGGGTGGCATATCAGGTGGAAGACGCCCTGAAATTGCGCAATCAGTTGAATGAGGCGGAAGAAAAAGCCCTGATTCGCGAATTGGGACGTTACCGCGATATGCTGATCAGCGCCGGCGAGCAATTAGCACCGCATATGGTCATCGGCTATCTGCGCGATTTGGCGACCGCTTGGCATCAATTCTATGATGCGGGGCATAAGGTTTTGCACGAAGATGCGGAGATTCGCGCGGCGCGTTTGCTGCTGACCGATTGCGTGGGGCAGGTATTGCGTAATGCTTTGGCGGTTGTCGGTGTGCAGGCGCAGGAGAGAATGTGAGTAAAAAAGCCAGCGCAAACAGGCGCAAGCGTAATAAAAATGCGCTGCGCCCCAATAGCAAAGCCTTTTGGGCGCAGCGCATCATGGGCATGTTTTTGTTGTTCTTAATTTTGGGAATTTTATTGCTGATCGGCGTGAATTTCTTCAAAGAACACAAAGAAGGCTATGTGCGACCGGTGGCGGAAAAACCGTCTGTGCAAACAGAACAGCAAAACAACAGACAAGCCGTTCAAGCGGCGCAAACGCCGAAATATAGCTTCTATGAATCTTTGCGCAAACGCGATGAGCAAGTCAAGGCGGAATTGCAGCATAAAATTGCCCAAGCGGATAAAAGCAGCATCAAAGGGCGGCATTATCGCATTCAGCTCGGTGCATTCAGCGAAGAAGCGCATGCCGACCGTCTCAGAGCAAAAATGATTTTGCGCGATTATCCGGTGCAGATTATCAAAGACGGCACTTTATTCTTAGTGCAAATCGGGCCTTATGCGGAACGCGAGGAGGCGGTGAATATTCAAAACCGCCTGCAGCGTGAAGGCATCAAAGACCACGTTTTAAAAGCCTATGTCAATTGATGCTTTAGCCGCCGCGCGGCGTTTTAGCGTGGCGCCGATGCTGGATTGGACAACGCCGCAATGTCGGCGCATTCACCGCATTCTCTGTCCGCAGGCGCTGCTGTATAGCGAAATGGTTACTACCGGCGCGATTATCTTCGGCGATGCCGCGCGTTATCTCAAGCATAGCGGCGATATGCCCTGCGCCCTGCAATTGGGCGGCGGCAAAGCCGATGAATTGGCAAAAGCCAGCGCAATAGCGCAAACATTCGCCTATGCGGAAATCAATCTGAATGTCGGCTGCCCCAGCGACCGCGTGCAAAACAATCGCATCGGCGCCTGCCTGATGGCAGAGCCGCGTTTGGTCGCCCAATGTCTAAAAGCCATGCAGAAAGAAAGCGATGTGCCGGTAACGGTTAAGCACCGTTTGGGCATTGATGAGCAGAACGAGCGGCAAGTGATTGATTTTGTGGATTGTCTGGCAAGTGAAAGCGATTGCCGCGTGTTTATCGTGCATGCGCGCAAGGCATGGCTGCAGGGCTTAAGCCCCAAGGATAACCGCGATATTCCGCCGCTGAATTATGAATTGGTTTATGAACTCAAGCAGCGATTTCCCGAACTGCATATTGTCATCAACGGCGGCATTAACAGCATTGCCGAAGCCAAACAGCATTTGCAGGCGGTGGACGGCGTGATGTTGGGACGCGCCGCTTACCAAGAACCGCGTCTCTTATTGGAAGCCGCCGAATTATTCGGATGTGAAATACCGATCATTGAGAACGTTTTAGCCGCTTTGGAAGCTTTGTTGACAAAGGCTTTGGACAATGGGGAACGCCTCAGCGATTACACGCGGCATCTGCTCGGACTGTTTAACGGACAAGTCGGCGCCAAGCAATTCCGCCGCATTTTAAGCGAAGAAGCCAGAAGCGCTGAGGCGGGCATTGAGATTTGGCAGAAAGCCCTTGCGGCGGTATTTTCAAAGAAGCTTTGTTAAATAGCTAGTAGATTCAAGTATGAAGTGTAAGGCGCTCAAAGCTAACTTTAATTTCTTAGATTCATATTGAATGCGTGTTTTATAGTCGGAGAAGTGAAAAAGTAGTACAAGGCGAGCCAACACTGTAATACTTTTTCAATTCTTCGACTATAGCAGAAACGGGAAGCGGATGCCGTAAAGCTTTACGGTTAAAAAAGAAAAATACAAAGCCCTCTAATATTTTAGTGGGCTTGGAAATTTGGCGTGCCTGTAACCCACCAATTTGTATCACTTTTTTAGTTCTTCAACCATAAAAAGCTTTCTAATCCGCTTCTTGCTCCTGCGCGTAAATCCGCATAGCTTTAATTAAGCACGCTATTGATGGCGGATACCAGCAATTCATGCTCTAGGGGCGCGATGCGCGCTTGCAGGCTTTCTGGGCTGTCGTCCGGCAAGACGGGGCAGCGGCTTTGCGCGATGATTTCGCCGGTATCAATGCCCGTATCGACATAATGCACGCTGCAGCCGCTTTCTGTTTCCCCCGCTGCGATAACGGCGCGGTGCACATGCATGCCGTACATACCCGCACCGCCGAATTTCGGCAGCAGTGAAGGATGCAGATTGATAATTTTACGCGGAAATTTGGCAATGATGCTTTCCGGCATGATGCTTAAAAAGCCGGCTAGGACGATGAGGTCGCTGTGCGGTGCAAGAGCGGCATCAAGGGCTTGGGCAAAGGCGGCGGCACCGAGTTTGCGGTCAATCATGGTAAAAGGAATGTCGGCGGCAAAGGCATGGACTTTGCCGGTGCAGTCGCGGTCGGCGATGACTTGGCTGATGCTGATTTGTTTCAGTCTTTGCTGCCCGATGGCTTGGATAATGGCGGCGAGATTGCTGCCGCCGCCCGAGATAAGGACGCTGATGTGTTTCATGTTTCGCTTTTATAAACTTTTAAGCCGGCAAAGCTCTGCGCGGTGGGCATAACTTCCAAGCGGTTGATATTGATATGCGGCGGCAGTTCGGCGCACCAGATGATGATGTCCGCCATTTCTTCGGGGCTGATGTTTTGCACGCCTTGATAAACGCTGTCGGCGCGCGCTTGGTCGCCATGAAAACGGACGGCGGAAAATTCGGTGCCGCTAATCAGTCCCGGTTCGATATTGCTGACGCGCACCGCCGTGCCGTATAAATCGGCGCGCAGATTCAGGCTGAATTGTTTGACGAAGGCTTTGCTGGCGCCGTAAACATTGCTGCCGGGGTAGGCGTAATTGGCGGCGGTGGAGCTGAGGTTGATGATGTGTCCGCGATTGTTTTTGACCATGCGCGGCAAGATGAGATTGGTCATTGCCGCCAGTCCGCGGATGTTGGTGTCGATCATTTGCAGCCAGTCGTCCAGTTGCGCTTCCTGCGCCATGTCCAGCCCGAGCGCCAAGCCGGCATTATTAATCAGCACGTCGATGTCTTGCCATGCTGCGGGCAGGCTGTGAATCGCCGCCTGCATGGCGGTGATGTCTTGAATATCGAAATGCAGCGGATAGAGCGCGTCGCCGAGTTCCGCCTGCAAGGCTTGCAGACGTTCGGCGCGGCGCGCGCAGGCGATGACGCGGTGTCCGCGCCGCACAAGTTCGATGCTGAGTGCGCGTCCGAATCCGGCGCTGGCTCCGGTAACGAGTACGAGCATAGTTGCCTCCTTAGTTGAGTAAAGCCATGGCTTGGCGGTGTAATTCAGGAGTGGCGGCGGCAAGAATTTCGCCGTTACTGCGCGTGGTCAGCGGTTGCCCCTGCCAGTCGCTGATGATGCCGCCCGCTTCTTCGATGATGGGAATCAGGGGCAGGAAGTCGTGTATTTTCATACCCGCTTCAACGACTAAATCGATCCAACCTGCCGCCAGCATGGCATAGGCGTAGCCGTCGCCGGTGTAGCGTTGTTGGCGGACTTGTCGCACCACTTGCTGATGACGTTCGTATTGGCGCACGTCAAACATGCCGGGGTCGGTGCTGTAAGCCAAGGCTTGGCTGATTTCGCGGCATTGACTGACGCGGATGGTTTGTCCGTTAAGCCGACTGCCTTCTCCGGCGGCAAGAAAGCGTTCGTCTAACATCGGCATGTCGATGATGCTTAAGACAGGTTTATCGTGGTAGAGCAGTGCAATCAGGGTGCAGTAAATCGGAAAGCCGCTGATGAAGCTGCGCGTGCCGTCGATGGGATCGATAATCCAGCGATAGGGTGAGGCGCTGGTTTGTGCGCCGTATTCTTCGCCGATGATGCCGTGCTCGGGGTAATGTTGATTAATCAGGGCACGCAAGGCGGCTTCGGTTTCCTGATCGGCAACGGTAACGGGGCTGGCATCATTTTTATCAATAATGCTTAGGGTTTGGCGGAAATATTGCCGCGTAATGCCGCGCGCGCGGTCGGCTAATTGTTCGGCAAAGCTGAGAAGTTCTTTATCTAGTGGTAACATAGTGGCAAATTTTTATAAATGGATTGGTAATTTGGCACAAAATATTTTGTTGGTCAAACTTTCTTCTCTCGGCGATGTGGTGCACAGTTTTGCCGCCGTCAGCGATATGGCGGTGCAGGCGGATGCGCGGATTACATGGGCGGTGGAAGAGGCTTTTGCGCCTTTGGCTGCTATGCACCCTGCGGTGGATAGAGTGGTGGCGGTGCCGATGCGGCGTTTGCGCAAACACAGCCGTCTATGGTGGCGCAGCGCCGAATGGCGGCAAGTGATTGCGGCATTGCGTGCGCAGGAATATGCGGCAGTCATTGATGCGCAGGGATTGATTAAAAGTGCGGTCTTGGCGCATTTGGCAAGCCCTGCACCGCATTGCGGCTATGATTGGCAGAGTGCGCGCGAGGGCTGGGCAAGCCTGTTTTATCAGCATAAAGCGCAGGTACCGCGCCTTCAGCATGCGGTGTTGCGTACGCGGCAATTGTGCGCCTTCGCTTTGGCTTACGCATTGCCGCCGACGGAAGATTTTGCCCTGCCGCAATGGCAGGGGCGGCAGAGTCGCGATTTGGTCTTTTTGCACGGCACGACTTGGGCAAGCAAATTATTGCCCGAAAGCACATGGCTGGAATTGATTCTCTTGGCGCAGCAGGCGGACTATCGGGTGCGTTTGTTATGGGGCAATGCCGAAGAAGAAGCGCGCGCGCAGCGTCTGGCTGCCGCCTCACAGGCGGAAGTGATAACAAAAATGTCTTTGCCCGAGATTGCACAGCTCTTGCGCGAGAGTGCGGCGGTCTTGTCGGTCGATACGGGCTTGGGGCATTTGGCGGCGGCGCAGGGCGTGCCTGTTTTAGGACTTTTTGCCGCGACGGATGCCGCTTTAAGCGGTATGCGCGGCGCACGGTCGGAGAATTTGTCGCGCTCCCGTCCTTGCATGAAAAAAGATTGCCGCCGACACGGTGCGGCGACGGCGAATGCCTGTATGGCGGCATGGTCGGCAGCGGAGATTTGGACGGCTTTTCAAGACACAATTCAGAGGGTATCTTTATGAAAACTTGGCAGATAGTGGGTATTTCAGGCGCTTTGCTATGGCTTATCATCGGCGCGGCGACAGGGCATTACACGATGCCGCCGCAAGAGGCGGTGTGGATGGAAAAGGCGCAGCGTTATCATATTGTGCATGCTTTGGCTTTATTGTGGCTGAGCGGACAAAGTCCCGCGCGCGCTAAAGTGGCGATGCTGTGGAGCTTCGGCGTGCTGCTGTTTTCAGGTTCTTTATATTTGATGGTGCTGACGGGTTTGCCGCTGCGCTATGTGGTGCCTGTGGGCGGTGTGTCGATGCTGCTGGGCTGGATATTATTGCTGTGGCAGGTGTTGAGGGAAAAATGAAGTCTATTTTTATCTTAACGGGCGCGGGGATTTCGGCGGAATCGGGGATTAAGACTTTCCGCGCCGCCGACGGCTTATGGGAAGATCATCGCGTGGAAGACGTCGCCACTCCCGAGGCTTTTATCGCCAATCCGGATTTGGTGCATCGTTTTTATAATGCGCGGCGTGCGCAATTGAAAACGGTCGAGCCCAATGCCGCGCATCAGGCTTTGGCGAGATTGCAGCGCGATTATAAGCAAGGCACGGTAACGATTGTGACGCAGAATGTCGATGATTTGCATGAGCGCGCCGGCGCGGATGTGATTCATATGCACGGCGAGTTGAGAAAATTGCGCTGCACGCATTGCCGCACGGCATTCGAATGGACGGAAGATGCGCATAAGGAAATGTCTTGCCCGCATTGCGAACGCAGCGGCGATCTGCGTCCCGATATCGTCTGGTTCGGCGAAATACCTTATCACATGGAGACGATTAGACAGGCTTTGACGCAGGCGGCGATCTTTGTCGCCATCGGCACTTCGGGTGCGGTCTATCCCGCAGCGGGTTTTGTGCAAGAAGCGATTTTCAACGGCGTAGAGACGCTGGAAATTAATTTAGAAAAAACACAAAGCTCGAGCCTATTTCATCGCAGCAGCTTCGGCAAAGCCACACAGAGCGTTAGCGATTGGGTGCAAGCGGTGCTAGAATAATTTGTTTTTTTGACCACTGTTCAGCATTAAGGAATGTCATGAAGTTTTCTTTCTCGCCGGCCGCCGCGCTGCTATGTTTGGCGCTGAGTTTTACCGGCTGTGCCCAAGCCGCCGATACTCACGAAGCGGCTTTTTCCAAGCCTGAAGCATTAATCATCACAGACGTACAAAAACGCGCTTTCCAATTAGGCAGCAATTTATTAAGCAAACAGCATTACCGCGGCAATTCTTTGCGCCAAATCAGCGCCGGCGTGTTTGACAATTATTTGGATACTTTAGATTTCAACCGCATTTATTTCTTAAAAAGCGATATTGAAGAGCTTTCCGTACATCGCAGCACCTTGGCGCAAACGGTGCGCAAGGCGGATTTGAGTCCGGCGGTGCAGATTTTCGAGCGTTACCGCGAACGCGCCAGCGCGCTCAATGCGTGGATTTTGCAACGCTTAAACCAGCCTTTTGATTTGGACGGCACGGCAACGGTGCATATTCCCAACAATCTGCGCCTAGGCAGCAGCCATTTGCCGTGGCGCGAAACGCTGGAAGAAGTGCATGCCTATCAAGAAGCGCGTTTGACCGATACCTTAATCCGCCTGCGCATGGGCGGACGCAGTCAGGAAGAAGCGATAAAAAAATTAATCAGCCGCTATGAAATGCAGCAGAAAAGCCTCAATCAAATGACGGTCGAAGATGTTTTCGATATGTATATGAACAATATCGCGCTGCGCTTCGACCCGCATTCTTCTTATCTTTCGCCGCGCAGCACGGAAGATTTCGATATCAATATGAGTCTGTCGCTGGAAGGCATCGGCGCGACCTTGAGCTATGAGGACGGCAAAATCACTATTCGCGAATTGGTCGCCGGCGGTCCTGCCTTTAAAAGCGGCAAATTGCGCATCAATGACCGCATTATCGGCGTTGCCCAAGACAAGGACGGCGAAATGCAGCCGGTCATCGGCATGCGTTTGGACAAAGCCGTGCGCCTGATTCGCGGCAAAAAAGGCACGATTGTCCGCCTTCTAATCGAGCCTGCCAGTCCCAATATGCCTGAAACCGAAATTGCGCTTGAACGCGATACCATCAAGCTGGAAGACCAAGCCGCGCAGGGCTATGTGGAAAGCGTGGAAGCCAACGGCCTTACGCGCAAAATCGGCGTCATCCGTCTGCCTTCTTTCTATATGGATTTTGAAGGCGCGCGCAAAGGCAAAGAAAATTACCGCAGCACCAGTAATGATTTAAGCAACATTATCAAAAACATGAAAGCACAGCAAATCGACGGCATGATTCTCGATTTGCGCGGCAACGGCGGCGGTTCTTTATATGAAGCGGTGCGCACCGTCGGCTTGTTTATCGACGAAGGTCCGGTAGTCATGGTCAGCGATGTCGAAAACAGCGCCGAAACGCAGCACGACAGCGACAAAGGCGCTTTATACGAAGGTCCTTTGGCGGTTATGGTGGATCACGGCTCCGCCTCCGCTTCCGAAATTTTCGCCGCCGCGATTCAGGATTACCGCCGCGGTATTGTGGTCGGTAGCAATTCTTTCGGCAAAGGCACGGTGCAAACCGTGATTGCTTTGAATCGTTTTGTCAGCAGCAAAGTGCCGCCTTTGGGCGAGATGAAAATCACCATCGCCATGTTCCACCGCATCACCGGCGAAAGCACGCAACATAAAGGCGTGGTGCCCGATATCGCCCTGCCCACAAGCGCGGATATTGAAAAAGTCGGCGAACGCAGTCTGCCTTACGCTCTGCCGCTGAAATCGATTAAAGCCGCAGATTATCAAAGCAGTGATGAAGTCACACCTGAAACCGTCTCGGCATTGCAACGGCAGCACGAGCAAAGAATGCACAGCAAGCCCGCTCTGCTGCGCTATCAGGAATATATCAATCGCGAAATTGCCGAAAAAGAACGTAATGAATGGTCGCTGAATTTGGCGCAACGCGAGCAGCAGTATCAAGATTGGAAAAGCTATGTGGAAAATTATGCCGGCATACAGACGCAGGAAATGCCCGCTTTGCAGTCCGATCAAAAACGCCGCAAAGACATCGAAAAACGCAATGCCGTGATTGACAGCGAAGCGGATAAGGAATATTTCGTGCCTGATGCAGGCTTATTTGAAACGCTCTATATTTTGTTTGACTTTATCGAACATGCCCATGGTGGGCAGGTCTTGGATAAAGCCGCTTAATCTCAAAAGGAGAGACTATGAATGCACATCAGCTAATGGCGAATTCTATTCGCGCCCTCAGCATGGACGCGGTACAAAAAGCCAATTCAGGGCATCCGGGCGCGCCAATGGGTATGGCAGATATGGCGGCTGTTTTATGGCAGCGTCATTTGCGCGTTAATCCCGCCAATCCGCATTGGGACAACCGCGACCGCTTTATTCTCTCGAACGGACACGCCTCCGCTTTGCAATATGCTTTGCTGCATTTAACAGGCTTTGACGTCAGCCTTGATGATTTGAAAAACTTCCGCCAAATGCACAGCAAAACCGCGGGACACCCCGAAGTGCACGAAACTCCGGGCGTGGAAACCACCACCGGTCCATTGGGACAAGGCATTGCCAATGCCGTCGGCTTTGCGTTGGCAGAAGCGCATTTGGCAGCGCGTTTTAACCGCGGCGAACATAAGATTGTTGACCATTACACCTACTGCTTCTTAGGCGACGGCTGCCTGATGGAAGGCGTATCGCATGAAGCCTGCTCTTTCGCCGGCACTTTGGGACTGGGCAAACTGATTGTGCTTTATGATGCCAACGGCATCTCCATCGACGGCGAAATCGACCCTTGGTACAGCGAAGACGTGGCAAAACGCTTTGCCGCCTACGGCTGGCAAGTGGTTGAAGCCATTGACGGACACAATGAGCAAGCCATTCATCAAGCCATTGAATCTGCAAAAGCCGATACCACTCGCCCCAGCATCATCATCTGCCGCACCACCATCGGTTTCGGTTCGCCGAATCTGGCAGGCTCGGAAAAAACCCACGGCGCGCCATTAGGCAATGAAGAAATTGCCGCAAGCAAAGCCGCTCTAGGCTTGCCGGCAGAAGCCTTCAGCCTGCCCGAAGGCGCATTGGAAGTCGCCGATTTACGCGCCAAAGGTCGTCAATGGCAGGAAGCATGGGAAGCACAATTTGCCGCCTATGAAAAAGCCGAACCGGAATTGGCGGCAGAATACCGCCGCGTCATGAAAGGCGAACTGCCGGCAGATTTTGTCCAATACATACAAAATGCCCTGCAAGCGGCGCAAGACAAAGGCGAAAAAGTCGCCACTCGCAAAGCCTCCGAATTGGCACTGAACGTATTGGCGGAAAAACTGCCCGAACTGGTCGGCGGTTCTGCGGATTTAAGCGGCTCGAACCTGACCTTCAGCAAATCCAGCAAATCCATTCTGCCGCAGCAATTCGGCGGCAACTATCTGCACTACGGCGTGCGCGAATTTGCCATGGCGGCGATTATGAACGGCATGGCATTGCACGGCGGTATCCGTCCTTATGGCGGCACCTTCCTCGTCTTCTCAGACTATATGCGCAACGGTATGCGGATGTCTGCCTTGATGAAATTGCCGGTCTCTTATGTACTGACCCATGATTCCATCGGCTTAGGCGAAGACGGACCGACCCATCAACCCGTCGAACACGTCTCTTCCCTGCGCCTCATTCCGAATCTGAATGTCTGGCGCCCCTGCGATACCGTCGAAACATTAGCCGCTTGGCAAAGCGCCATCAATCCCGAAACCCCGAGCGCTTTAGCCTTATCGCGCCAAGGGTTGCCCGTCATGGCACGCGATGGCGCACAAATTGCTAATATTGCCCGCGGCGGCTATGTGCTGAAAGAAGCGGCAAATGCGAAATTAAGCCTGATTGCCACCGGCTCGGAAGTCGAACTGGCATGCAAAGCCGCAGAAGCACTTGAGAAAGAAGGAATTACTGCCCGCATCATCTCTATGCCTTGCTTGGATATCTTTTTGCAGCAAGATGCGGCATACCGCGAGCAAGTTCTGCCGAAAGGCAGCGCGAAACTCGCTATTGAAGCAGGCTCAAGCCTATTATGGCAAGGCATTGTCGGCGATAAAGGCGCAGTCGTGGGTATGGACGGCTTCGGTGCTTCCGCACCTGCCGAGCAATTATTCCCATACTTTGGCTTTAGTGTTGAAAACGTCGTCAATACGGCGAAAACATTATTGTAAGTATCGAGCCGGCTTTGCTGGCTCTTTTTTGTGTAACGTAAATGAGGAAAGAAAATGCGTAATTTAGTGGATGTAGATGTCAAAAATAAACGTGTCTTAATGCGTTTGGATTTAAACGTACCGGTAAAAGACGGCAAAGTTAGCAGCGATACGCGTATCACCGCCGCCCTGCCGACCATTGAACTGGCCTTAAAACAAGGCGCAGCCGTCATGATTATGGCGCATTTGGGTCGTCCGACCGAAGGCGAATATGCAGAAGAATTTTCATTAAAACCCGTTGCCGAACATTTGGGCAAATTACTGGGCAAAGAAGTACCGCTGATTAAAGATTATCTGAAAAACGCACCGCAAGTGAACAGCGGCGAAGTCGTTATGCTGGAAAACGTACGCTTTAACAAAGGCGAGAAGAAAAACGACGCCGCTTTGGCGGAAAAATACGCCGCACTATGCGATGTATTTGTCAGCGACGGTTTCGGCGTCGTACACCGCGCACAAGCTTCCACCGTCGGTGTTGCGGAAAAAGCCGCCCTTGCCTGCGCAGGACTCTTAGTGCAAAAAGAAGTGGAAACCTTGGAAAGCATCTTGAAAAACCCTGCCAAACCGATGATGGCAATTGTCGGCGGTTCAAAAGTATCCACTAAACTATTAGTCCTGAAATCCCTATTGGAAAAAGTGGACACCCTTATCCCCGGCGGCGGCATTGCTAACACCTTCCTAGCCGCCAAAGGCTACAACGTCGGCAGCTCGCTCTATGAGCCCGATTTATTGGAAGAAGCCCGCCAAATGCTGGAAAGTGCGCAAAAACGCGGCGTCAATATCCCGCTGCCGGTCGATGTAGTTGTCGGCGATGAATTTTCCGAAAATGCCAAAGTGCAAACCAAATCCATTAAAGACGTGGCGGAAAACGAAATGATCTTAGACATCGGACCGGAAACCGCCGCCAACTACGCACGCATGATTGCCGAAATGAAAACCATCGTTTGGAACGGCCCTGTCGGCGTATTTGAAATGAAACCCTTTGCCGGCGGCACCGAAGCCCTCTGCGAAGCCATTGCCAAGACCCAAGCCTTTACCTTTGCTGGCGGCGGCGACACCCTATCCGCCATCGCCCAATTTGGCATAGAAGACAAAGTAGACTACGTCTCAACCGGCGGCGGTTCCATGCTGGAATACTTAGAAGGCAAAGCCTTACCGGGCGTGGAAATTTTGAAATAATCTTCCTCATCCTTTCAAAAAAGCGGCGCAAGCCGCTTTTTTTGCTAAAGACAAGACAAAGACAGATTTTTCCGCCCTTATTTTTGCCTATGGCTTTATGCGGCGCCTTTAGGCGGCGTGAAAGCGGTGAGTTCGGGTACTTCGCCGCTATATTTCTCAATATTGACGACGGCGGTTTGTCCTGTATTGCCTTGGGCGAGCGAGGAGGTGCCGCGGTCAATAGCTAAAACGTTACCGCAGCCGTTTTTGCACAGGGCATTGTCGCTGCCATCTGCTGGGTCGTACCAAGCGCCTTCGTGCAGGGCAAGCACGCGTTTTGCCACGCGTTCGGTCACTACTGCGCCTGCCAGCACTTGTCCGCGTCCGTTATAGATGCGGACTAAATCGCCGTCGGCAATGTCGCGCGCTTGCGCGTCTTCAGGGTGTATCCACACCGGTTCGCGGTTAGCAACCGCATATTGCTCGCGCAGGCTGGTTTGGTTGAGCTGCGAGTGCAGGCGGTAGTGGCTGTGCGGAGTGACCATGTGCAGAGGATATTCTTCGGGCGCATTGCCGAGATATTCCACCGGCGGCAGCCATGAGGCGTGTCCGCGGCAGTCTTCGTAATTCATAGCTTCAATCGTTTTCGAGAAGAGTTCGATTTTGCCTGAGGGCGTGCCGAGCGGATTTAAGACGGGGTCTTTGCGAAAATCGGCATAGCGCACCCATTCGACGCCGCGTTCGCTGATTGGGTTTTCATAGACTTTGTTCTCATCCCAGAATTGGCGGAAACGCGGCATGGGGATACGTTGCTGACGTGCTGCGGCTTCCACTTGTCCGTAGAGATGCGCCAGCCAGCTCATTTCGCCGCGACCTTCGGTAAATTCCGCTTCCACGCCGAAACGACGCGAGAGTTCGGCAAAGACTTCGTAATCGTCTTTGGCTTCGCCTTGCGGTTCGACGACTTTTTTCATCGGCACGATGTGCATATTGGAGTAGTCGCCGGTCATGGTGAGGTCGTTGCGCTCGTAGCTGGTGGTGGCGGGCAGAACGATGTCGGCATGTTTGGCGGTCGCCGTCCAATAGGGTTCGGAGACGATGATGACTTCGGGTTTTTGCCAGCCTTTGCGCAGGCGGTTCAAGTCTTGATGATGATGGAAGGGGTTGCCGCCGCACCACCAAATCAGGCGGATATGCGGATAGGTACGCGTTTGTCCGTTGTAGGGGTATTGCGCGCCGGGATTGTGCAGGGCGTCGGAGATGCGCGCCACAGGGAAGGAGAGTTCGGTGGCGGCCAAGAGCCAGTCTTTGTTATTGGCAGAGCTGCCGCTGCTGGGCGTGATGCCGATATTGGGCAATACGCCGGCTTTACGCTCGGGCACGCCACCGTTGGAATAATGGTAAGACAGTCCGAATCCGCCGCCGGGCAGTCCGATTTGTCCTAGGAAAGCGGCGAGCGTTACCAGCATCCAATGGGTTTGTTCGCCGTGATGCTGGCGCTGCATCGCCCAGCCCGCCATGAACATGGTGCGATTTTCGTGGAAGAGTTTCGCCAGTTCGCGGATTTTTTCGGCACTGACGCCGCAGATTTCCGCCGCCCATTCAGGGGTTTTGGCGATGCCGTCTTCTTTGCCTTGGATATAGTCGGCAACGATGTCGGCGCCGACGCAGTATTTTTCCAAGAAGGCTTTGTCATGCCAATCATTGGCTATCAATTCATGGCAGATGCCCAGCATTAGCGGTACGTCGGTGGTGGGGTTTACCGGAATCCATTCGCAGGCATCGCCTAAAATTTCTGCGGTTTCGGATAGGGTAGGGTCGATGGCGATGACTTTAATGCCGCTTTCTTTGAGCTTGAGCAGATAGTCGCGCCCTTGGCAATCCGATGCCGACCACGCGATTTGCGAGCTGTTGGCGATATTGGCGCTCCAAATGACCACGACTTTGCTTTCGCGCAGCACCACTTCCCAGCTGGTGGGCTGTTCATAGACTTCGACCGTGCCCATGACATGCGGCATGATGACTTGCGCCGCACCGGTAGAATAGTCGCCCAGATGCCCGACATAGCCGCCGGAAAGGGTCATGAAGCGTTGCAGGAGGGTAAAGGCTTTATGTAATACGCCTGAGGAACGCCAGCCGTAAGAGCCGGCGAAGATGCCGTCGGCGCCGTAGGCTTCGCGGACGCGGCGTAATTGTTTTTCGATTAAATCATAGGCTTCTTTCCAAGAAATCGGCACGAATTCGTCGTCGCCGCGCTTGCCGTCCGGCTGGGTGACGTTGTCCAGATTGTCCAAAAAGCCTTTGCGCACCATCGGTTGCTTGATGCGGACTTTATTATAAATTTGATCGGCGACCACGGTTTGTAGGGGGTTTTCCAATTTCGCCGGCACGGCGGGCCCTGATGAAGTGACTTTGCCGCTGCTATCGACATTGACGACCAAGGGACCCCAGTGGGCGGCAGTGATGATTTGCCCGTTTTTAGCCGCCTGCGCGAAGGCTTTTACCGACATTGCCGGAGACAGTGCGCCTGCGCCCGCCAGCAAGCCGCTGTTGCGGATGAAGCTGCGACGGCTGGAAGAGTGTTGTTTAGTCATGGTTAGCTCCTGTGACATCTTTCGAGTGATTTTGAAGGTAGTAGGTTAAGACTAATTTGCCGTTTTCGTTAATGGAGGTACGGTTTGCCATGCCGTTAACAATCGCGGGCCATTGGTTGGCGTTGTAATGATGCGCAGGGATAACCGCATGGCAACCGCCACAATAAGCGTTATTCAGCTCATCGCCATAATCCCATAGGGCTTGCACATCGGAAAGCATATGTTCCGCGCTAATCCATGCGCTGAATTGAACGGGGCGCCAATTGGTATCGCTGGCTTCATGGTGTCGGAACTCGCCCTGCACGCTAATGTTTTCCAGCATCGGATCGTTGATGACCGCCGCAATGATGCGTTTGCCGTGCTGCGCGTAAATGACTTGCTCCGCGCCTTCCTGCTGGAAGCCCTCAATTTGCACTTGGCGCATATCGTCTTCGCCGGCAAGCACTTTCAGCGCGGTGCTGGGGAAGATTCTCGCCGCAGCCTTTTGCTTGCCGCTGTCGGCATAGCCTTCGATTTCGGCGATAGGGAAGAGAGCGGCGGCATTGTCGGCGGTTTTTGCCGCCAGTTCTTGCAAATGTCCGGCAGCGCGGTCGGCGTCTTCGGTAAATTCAGGCGGAAAATGCGCGATACCGCGGTGGCAGCTGATACAGGTCATGTTTTCGCTTTCCATTCTCTGATGTTCGCGCTGCGCTTTTTCGGATTGCGCATAAATGTCCCAAACTTCCGTTTTATGGCAGCTGCGGCAGGTGGCGGAATTGTTTTTCTCCATTTCCGCCCAGACGCGTTTTGCCATCTCGCCGCGTTTTTCTTCAAAGGCAGCGGCATCGGGGATGGTGCCGCGCATCTCGGCAATCATATCTTTCAAGCCGGTGGTGATTTTGGTTTTCACATACACCCAGTCGTTATCGTGCGGGATATGGCAGTCCGCACAACCCGCCTGAATGCCTTTGACATTGGAAAAATGCTTGCTGCTCTGCCATTCGTGCAGCGGTGTTTCCATCGAGTGGCAGCTGACGCAGAATTCGGTCGTGCTGGTGGCGCGCAAAGTCCAATGCGTGGCATACAGTCCGATGGCTCCGATGAGCAATGCGCAGAAAATGATAAGAAATAAACCTTTTTTCGTCATGAAAAGCATTGCTTTTCTATTATTTGCCATGATTGCCTCCGTTTTTTTTGTGTTCGTAGTATAGGCTTAATCCATAGATTTGCAAATAAGCATATAATTGAAATAAAAAGGATTAAAAAGGTTCTAATTAAAGCAACTATAAGAAAATAATGTAAAAACAGAGAAAGTTGTTTTGGAAAAATTTAAAAATAATCTCAATTTTTAATAATTTTTTAACAAATCGCGTCAATTTTCGGTTGAAACAATCAAAAATCATCTTAAAAGCTGAAAAAAAACGATAGAAAGCGTACAATGCGGCGCAAAAAGAGAGGCAATATGCTTAGTGTAGACGAATTACAAGAACGTATCCGCGCGACACTCGCCGCGCATCAGCAGCAGGAACAAGAACATGTGCCGCTTGATCAGGCGCAGGGACGTATTCTGGCGCAGGAGATGATTTCCAATGTGAATATTCCGCCGGCGGATGTGTCTGCTATGGACGGCTATGCCTTGGCGGAAGCGGCACAGGCGGATAGCGTTTTCAGCGTGATTGGCGAATCGATTGCCGGCAAGCCTTTTGAGGGCGCGGTGCAGGCAGGGCAGACGGTGCGGATTATGACGGGCGCAGTCGTACCGGCGCAATGCCGCTGCGTCATCATGCAAGAGCATGTGCGGCGCGAGGCGGATCGCATCGTCTTAACGAAAGATTGCCGCGAGGGTGCCAATATCCGTCGCACCGGCGAAGAATTGCGGGGCGGCGATGCCGTTTTATATGTAGGCCGCTGTCTGAATGCGGCGGATATTTTATTGCTGGCTTCTTTGGGCATTGCGCAAGTACCGGTGTTTAAAAAATTGCGCGTCGCCGTCTTCTCTACCGGCGACGAATTGCTTGCCGTCGGCGAGACATTAAGCCGGGAAGGACAGATTTATGACAGCAATCGCGCGATGATTTGCGCCTTGCTGCGCCGTCTGCCGGTGGAAATTGTGGATATGGGCTTGATTGCCGACGATATAGAGGCGATTAAAGCGGCTTTGACGCAGGCGGGGCAAGATTGCGATGCGGTGATTACTTCCGGCGGCGTGTCGGTCGGCGATTACGATTTCTTGAAAATGGCGGTGGAAGCCTTGGGTGAGATTCATACCTATAAAGTGAAGATGAAGCCGGGCAAGCCTTTTGTTTTCGGCAAAATCGGGCGGGCGGTATATTTCGGTCTGCCGGGCAATCCCGTATCCGGTTATGTGGGCATGAACCGCTTGGTCAACCCCGCTTTGCGCCAGATGGCGCATGCGCAAGCCTTGCCGGATTTGGTGCTGCATCTGCCTTTGAATCAAGACTTGAAAAAGGGCGCAGGACGGCGCGATTTTCAGCGCGGCGTGATGCAGATGGGCGCCAAGGGCTGGGAAGTGGGCAGTGCTTCGCGGCAGGATTCTCACCGCGTGCATGGTTTGTCGAGCGCCAATTGTCTGATTGATTTACCGGAAGAGATGGAAAATCCCACTGCCGGCACAATAGTCGCCGTGCATCCTTTCTTCAGCCATTTTTCAGGAGGCGATTGATGAGTTCCGCCGCATTGATTGACCCTTTTCAGCGCCGCATCGCTTATTTGCGTTTGTCTGTTACCGATTTTTGCAATTACCGCTGCGTGTATTGTCTGCCCGAAGGCTATCAAGGCTGCGCCGCGCCCGATGAATTAAGTCTTGCCGAGATTGAAACTTTGGTGCGCGCTTTTGCCGAATCCGGCACGGAAAAAATTCGTCTGACCGGCGGCGAACCGACCATGCGCCGCGATATTGTCGAGATTGCGCAAATCTGCGCGGCGCAGGCGGGTATTAAGAAAGTAGCGATTACCACCAATGCGCACCGCTTGGACAAACTCTATCGCCCGCTGATTGATGCCGGCATCGCGCAATTCAATATTTCCGTGGACAGTTTTCGTGAAGAGACTTTTCGCCGCATGACAGGCAAAAACAGTCTTGCCGGCATTTTGCAGGCGGTGGAAAAAATGTTGGGCGAAGGCTTTCGCCATATCAAGCTCAATGCCTTATTGATGCGCGAAACCGCGTCCGAGACTTTGGCGGATACTTTGGCTTTTGTGAAAGAACGGCCGCTGACCATGCGTTTTATCGAACTGATGCGCACCAATGACAATACCGCTCTTTATGAGAAATCGCATATCAGCGCGGCGGAAATCACGCAAATGCTGCTGGCGGAGGGCTGGGTGCTGCGCGAACGCACGCCTTTATCAGGTCCGGCATTGGAATTCAGTCATGCCGATTATGCCGGCGGTATCGGTATCATTGCGCCTTATAGTAAGGATTTTTGCAGCAGTTGCAATCGTTTGCGCGTTACTTCAACAGGCAAAATGCATCTGTGTTTATTTGACAGCATTAACTATGATTTGCGCGATTATCTGCGTGCCGGCGACGTGCAGGGCTTGAAAGCCCAATTGCAGCGCCTGATTGCGGTTAAGCCCGCAAGTCATCAATTGCATAGTAATGATTCGGGCATCATGGCGCATTTGGCGCAAATTGGCGGTTAAAGGAGAAATTTATGAGCCATGCGGAAAAACAATTTTACCCCCTAAACATCGCGGTCTTGACCGTATCGGACACACGGACTTTGGCGGAAGACACCTCAGGACAATATTTAGTCGAAGCGCTTCAGGCAGCAGGGCATCATTTGGCTGCGCGTGAATTGCTTACGGACGATAAATACGGTATCCGCGCACAAGTGGCGCAATGGATTGCCGATAAATCCGTGCAAGTGGTCTTAATCACGGGCGGTACCGGTTTTTATAGACGCGATAATACACCGGAAGCGGTATCGGTCTTATTCGACAAACAGATTGACGGCTTCGGTGAGGTTTTTCGCGCCGCTTCCATGCAAGAAATCGGCTTAAGCACCATGCAGTCGCGCGCTTTGGCGGGCATGGCAAACCGCACCGCGGTGTTCTGTCTGCCCGGTTCTACCGGCGCCTGCAAGACCGGTTGGGAAAAAGTTCTGCGCGAACAATTGGACAGCCGCACGCGTCCCTGTAATTTCTATCCGCATCTGACGCGCGCCGATGACTGATTGCCTCACGATTTTATGCGGCGGCGCTTCGACGCGCATGGGGCAGGACAAGGCATTGCTGCCGCTCGGCGATGAAAGCCTGCTGCAACGCCATGTGCGCATGGCGCAAGAAGCGGGCTTTCGCGTGCAAATCGCCGCTGCCGGCGCGGATTATGCCGATTTGCCTGCTGATATTGTGCGCGTGCAAGACAAATTGCCGGAGCGGGCGGGGCCTTTGTCGGCATTGGCGGGGGCTTTGCAAGCTTTGGCGCTTTGCGGCGGACAAGGCACTTATCTGATGCCGGTGGATACTTTGCTGACGGCAGCGCAATTGCGTGATGTGTTGGGCAAATCTCAACCGGCACCGTGGATAACCATCGCTGAGCGCGGACAATTACATAATGTGTTCGCCTATGCCGAAGTCGCACTGCTGCCGCGGATTGAGCAATGGTTGGCGGGCGGCATTCGTGCTTTGCAGCCGCTGAATTCGGTGCAGGGGGCGAAATTGGTCGCCCTGCCGCAAGAATGGTCACCGCTATTGGGCTTTAATACGCCGGAAGAATGGCAGCAAGCAAAGGAATATTATGAGCGGATTTAGCCATTTAGACGGAAACGGCGATGTGAATATGGTCGATGTGGGCGTAAAAAGCGTTACGACACGCAGCGCGCGTGCGCAGGCGGTAGTACGTTTTCCGCCGCAAGTGTACCAAGCCTTGCGCGCCGTCAACGGGCAGACCAAAAAAGGCGCGATTACCGATGTGGCGCATATCGCCGGGATTATGGGCGCGAAACAAACCGCGCAATTGATTCCGCTCTGCCATCCGCTGCCGTTGGATAAAGTCGGGCTGCAATTTAGCTATGATGACGGGCAATGCTGCCTGAACATTATCAGCGAATGCCGCGTGACGCATAAAACCGGGGTGGAAATGGAAGCTTTGACGGCGGCGTCGATTGCCGCGCTGACGATTTACGATATGTGCAAGGCATTAAGCCATGAGATTGTCATTGAGCGCGTGCAATTATTGACCAAGAGCGGCGGCAAATCAGATTTTACAAGGACAGATGATGCAGATTAAAGTTTTATATTTCGCCCAATTAGGCGAAGAAGCGGCAAAAGCGGAAGAATTGCTGGAGACCACGGCAGATACCTTAGCCGCAGTTTATGCGCAATTGCGCGAGCGCTATGGCTTCAGCTTGGCGCAAAACCAATTGCGTGTGGCGCGTAACCAAGCCTTTGCCGACTGGCAGGACGGCTTGGCAGAGGGCGATGAAATCGCCTTTATTCCGCCGGTATCGGGAGGCTGAATGCGATTTCAGATTAGTGAACAAGCGATTGATATTGCAGCGGCGCGTGCGAGTGTATTGCGCCCTGATTGCGGCGGTTTCGTCAGCTTTGAGGGCTGGGTGCGCGATCATCATAACGGTAAGGCGGTGGACAAGCTGATTTACAGCGCCTATACAGCCATGGCTGAAAAAGAGGGTGCGAAAATTGTGGAAGCGGCGATGGCGCGTTTTGATATCGAAGCGGCATTGTGCATTCATCGTGTCGGCGAATTGCAGATCGGCGATATTGCGGTGTGGATTGGCGTGAGCGCCGGACATCGCGGCAGCGCCTTTGAAGCCTGCCGCTTTATTATCGACACGATTAAAGGTGAAGTGCCGATTTGGAAACATGAGTTTTACCGAGACGGCAGCGCCGAATGGACATTGAACCATCATTGCTGTGGCTAAAATGAAAGCCGCTCCTGCGCGTTTATTGCTCAAATTATTGTATCTGCTGTTGGCGCTGGCATTGCTGGCGGCTTTTTTTACCGAAGGCAAAGTCAAAGCCGCCGTGATGCTGAGCATGGGGATTTTGCTGCTTATCGCAGGAATTGCGCAGATACTGATCGCGCTGTTTATTCGTAAGGATTGAAAACATGATGGATTTTTCGCGCCAACTCAAAGTGCAGGGCATGAATGTAGAAACGCAAGCCCGTCTTGCCGCCGCCAAAGTGCTGATTTTCGGCGCAGGCGGCTTGGGCGCGACAGCCATTCCTTATTTGGCTGCGGCTGGCGTGGGCGCATTGACGATTGTGGATGACGATGCGGTAGCTTTGAGCAATCTGCATCGGCAAATTTTATTTACGCGCGGCGATATCGGCAGAAATAAAGCCGTCGCCGCCGCCGCATTTTGTGAGGCTCGTGCCGAAGGCAGTTTTCAGGCGATTCAGCGGCGTTTATCGACGGCGGAAATCGTAGCGGCAATGCAGGCGGCGGATATTGTTTTAGATTGCAGCGACAGCCGCCAATTAGCCTATCAATTAAGCGATGCCGCATTATTCACAGGGCGACCGGTCGTGTTTGCCAATGCGGCGGCAATGGGCGGACAACTCTTTACCATGCAGCCGCATGCCGATTTACCTTGTTGGCGCTGCCTGTGGTCGGAAGAGGTGTTGCCGAGCGGCAATTGCGATGCTTTGGGTGTGTTAGGCCCTGTATCCGCGACTTTGGGGCTTTGGCAGGCATTGGAAGCGATAAAACTCATCACGCGTTTTGCGCCGTCGCTGTCGGGCGAATTGCTGCAATATGATTTTGTTTCCATGCGGCAAATGCGCTTGCGCGTGGCAAAAGCGGCAGATTGCAATCATCACAAACAAGCCTTCGATATGGTTGATGAAGCGGTATTTGAAGGCGATTTTGCCGCCGCCAAAATGCAGGGTTTGCGCATTATCGATATCCGCAGCGCGGAAGAAATCGCGCAAAAACCTTTGCTGCAAGCCGATAACTGCATCCTGATGTCGGCTTTATTAGACAATCCCCTGCAATATATCGGCAGGCAAGAAGCGGTCTTGCTGGTCTGTGCAGCAGGACAGCGCTCGCGCAGCACGGCAAAGCTCTTGCGCAAACAGGGGTTTGCAGGCGTATCGGCATATCCCAAGGCGTGGTAATGCAAGACATCGCCCAGCATTGGCAGCAGGCTTTGCCGCCGCTACTCTTATCGCTGAAAGTGGCTACATGGGCAATCGGTATCAATCTTTGGCTGGGCATCGGCTTCGGTTATCTCTTGGCGCGGAAAAAATTTTGGGGACGCGAACTGCTCGATACGCTTTGCACCTTGCCGATGGTCTTGCCGCCGACCGTCTTAGGCTATTATCTCTTAGTCTTAGTCGGCAGCCGCAGCAACTTAGGGCAATGGCTGCGCAGCCACGATATTCAGCTGATTTTCACATGGCAGGGCGCAGTATTAGCGGCGGTAGTCGTTTCTTTTCCTCTGATTTTCAAACCGGCACGCGCCGCCTTTGAGCAAGTCGATCGTCAATACGAAGCGGCGGCGAAATGCTTGGGCATTTCCAATGCGGCGGTTTTTTGGCGGATTACCCTGCCTTTGGCTTGGCGCGGCATCTTAGCCGGCATCTTGCTCGCCTTTGCCCGCGCCTTAGGCGAATTCGGCGCGACACTGATGGTCGCCGGCAGCATTCCGCACAAAACCCAGATTTTATCCACCGCCATCTATGAAGCCGTGCAGGCAGGGCGCGACGGCGACGCACATTTCTTGGTCTTGGTCGTCTCGCTGATTTGCCTAGCCGTATTGCTCAGCGTCAGCGCATTGGCGGGCGGAAAAGTGCCGCAGGACGGATTGAAATAATGCTGGATATCGCGCTGAAAAAACGTCTGCCCAACGGCTTGCAAATTGAAGCGACGCTGAAAAGTGATGTGGCGCGCAATGTCATTCTCGGCTTTTCAGGTAGCGGCAAAACCTTGTTTTTAAAAATGATAGCAGGTTTGCTGACGCCCGATGAAGGACATATCCGCGTGCAGGAGCGCGTATTCTTCGACTCAAACGCCGGCATCAACCTCAGCACCCAAGCGCGGCAAGTCGCCTATCTGTTTCAAGATTACGCGCTTTTTCCGCATCTCACCGTGGCGCAAAACGTGGCATTTTCCCTGCGCCGCCGCTATTGGAATCCGCGCCGCCGTAGCAGCCAAGCATTAGCCGCGCAATGGTTGGCAAAACTAGAAATAGCCGCCGTCGCCGACAGCTACCCCTCCCAACTCTCGGGCGGACAAAAACAACGCGTCGCCTTAGCACGCGCACTGGTCAGCCAACCGCGCATTTTATTACTGGATGAACCCTTTTCCGCCTTAGATACCGCCCTGCGCGCCAGAACCCGCCGCCTAATTGCGGATTTGCAAAGCGAATACCACATTCCCATGCTATTGATTAGCCACGATATTGCCGATGCACAATATTTTGGCGATGCCCTGTTTGAAATGCGGCGCGAAGACAATCGTGCTTGTTTGCAGCAGCGAAATATTGCAGAATATTCTTAGATAGTGTAGTCACAATCCAAAACATGAGATCATTCAACCTCACCCACAATGCCCAATAATGCCATGAACCAAGCAGCCCACCGCCGCCACGACCTAAGCGACCATCAATGGAGCCTTATTGAAAACCACCTGCCCGGACGCAAAGGCAGCAGGGGCGGTCAAGCCCGCGATAACCGACAATTCATCAATGCCGTCTTTTGGATACTGCGTACAGGCGCACCTTGGCGGGATCTGCCGCCAGACTACGGCGGATGGAGTAATACCCACCGCCGCTTTATCCGTTGGCGCAACAAAGGGGTTTGGACAAAGCTCATACTGATTCCCATTTTTGAAATTAAAAACAATAACATCATGGGTAAAGCATCTTGGGATAATTCTAGAAAACGATTGTAGCTAGGCATATGTGGGAATTCATTTTGCCAGATGGTTTTGACCTGCCATTGGTAGTAAGTTTTATAGCCGTTAAACTTTAAAACAAGACGGAATTTCCTACGAAGAGCAAAGAAAGCAAAGTTTTGAGCAAAACTCGCTACGCAGAGCCTGCGAAACTGCAAATTTCCACAAAACCAGTTACGGAGCACTCAAAATCCCCTTTTGCCTTGCCGCAGACAGCGCAGGATTTTTCGGGAACAAGCGCGTCACTGTTTGAGCGATTAACGAAGTCCGAAGCGTTTTGACGCGCGCCGAACCATAAAAATTAATTTGGCAAGCTGGCAAGGAGATTTTGCGAAGCAAAACAAGGCAAGGGGCTGCCTTTACGTTGCTTACTAGCGTTTCTTTGGTGATTGCTTTGCGTACTTTCTTTGGCAGCGCAAAGAAAGTACGGCACAGCGCAGCGTTAAAAATAAATCATAAGAATTAAGCAATGCCAGAAATCTGGACGTTTTCAGCATAAATAGATTTTTGGGTTGAATGGCTATAAAATCGCGCATACGAATATGATGAAAGTAAAGCCAAATAGCAATAATTTCAGAAGTACTGATGCAAGGCTTAGGATTTCGAAATTTTCCATTTGAAATCAATTTACTATTAAATTCAGCTTCAATTTTTTTTGCAGAAGTCATCGATTTGACAGAAAAGTGCAGTAAGATAATCCATGATTAAAGGGTTTATGTGTTAGTTGTTTATTTGGAAACAATGACTTATCACATTTGCCCTTTAATTTTGCAAATTTTTCTTATCCCGAACTCACCTTAAGTTAATCAAAGGATGAAATCATGAATATCACTTTAAAAATCAACAGTGCTAACGGTACTATCGAGACTGTTAAAATCAACACCGTCGGCACAGATGCCGTGCGCGTGCAAGCCCATAGCAATGTGAACTATGAGCTGATTAACGACTTGACTCAAGTTGCGCCTGAAAACATCATGGTGGCGCGCTCTGGCAATGATTTGCACATTGCCTTTGAAGGCTCAGAGATCTCCCAACCCGACTTAATCATTGAAGACTACTACAACGAAGCCGGCGACAATCTGTTGATTGGCTTGCATGAAAACGGCAACTACTATGCCTATGTGCCGGAAAGCGGACAACAGCTTGATGCAGTGGTGAAACTGGCGGATCAAGTTTCTGCAGGACAAGTATTAGGCACACAAGAATTTATCACCAGCCCGGTATGGGCATTTAATCCCGGTTGGCTGATCGGCTTATTGGCTGTGGCAGGGATTGCAGCGGCAGCAGGCGGCAGTGGCGGCGGTGATGATAATAAGCCTGCCCCCCCCCCCCCCCCCGCCGGCGGATAACAGCGTTGATAAACCCAGCGTTAGCACCAATGCCGACAACAATGTAAACGTCAAGCCGAATGGCGATGCGACCAAAGTCACCAGTAAATATATCGATGGTAATGGTAATGAGCAAAGCATCACTGCGGTGAAAGACCCGCAAAGCGGCACATGGACCGCCACAGATACTAACGGCAATCCCATTAGCAATACAGCCAGCGATACTGCGCCGAGTATCGACCCCAATACAGGCACAGTCACCATCCCCGGCACTATCGTGAAAGATAGCTCAGAAGTTAAGGCCGTCAGCCAAGACGACGCCGGCAATACCTCAAGTAATGATTTAAGCTTCAGTGCTCCCAAACTGCCGGTAGAACTGAATATGCAAGCCGGTGAATACAATCCTTCAGCCAAAACCTATGACGCCAAGATATCAGTTGCCCTAAAAAAAGGTGCGGATAAAGTAGTCTTTTCAATGCCGGGCGGTGGAGCTTTCACTCTCACAGAAGAAGATTTAGCACGTTTAGACGAAGATGGCAATGCAATCAATGGTTACAGCTTTGACCTTCACAAATTAGCCATCGACACTCGGCTAACAAATTTTGACAATGTCTTATATGGACAAGTGCTTGCACAAATCAAACAAGGACAAAAATTGTCAGTTGTTGCCAGCAAAACAGGCTATAACGATGGTATTGATGACAGCAACTTAAGCGCCTCACCTACAGTCACTTCCACCCCGACAGGCGGTGCGACGGTGAAAATTGCCGATGATGCAGGCGAAACCATCATTACTTATAAAGACTCTAACACAGGCGATGATCGCACGATTACCGTGAGCAATGGTGTTGCCACCCTCGATGATGGCACTAAATTGCCTGCAGAATCGCCTAAAGGCGCCGAGCCCAGCTTTGATCCGAGCACAGGCACAGTGCGCATTCCTGCCAGCCAAGTGCAAGATCATACAGACGTTAAAGCCGAAACCACTAAAGACAGTGGCGGCAATCCTGCGCCATCCTTGCCGGAGCAAGGCACAGTCTTAGGCGAAAATAATAAACCTAAAGTTGTGGCAGAAGACGATGGCAGCGCCACCATCACCCCGACGGCAAGCGCGACAGAAGTCACCACCGAATACAAAGACGAAAATGAAGGTGAACATGAAATCACCACAACGAAAAAGCCTGATGGCACATGGAAGGCAACAGACAAAAAAGACAATCCGATTAGCGACATGCCGAGCAAGGACAAACCATGGATTGATCCCAAGACCGGCACAGTGACCCTGCCGCCAGCAGCAGTAAAAGACGGCTCAACAGTCACCGCTGAGCAAACAGGGCCTGATGGCACGGGTTCAGACAGATCTAGCACCATTGAAGACAATACCCCCAAACCAGAAGTGAGCGCCGAGAAAAATGGCGATGTGATCATTAGACCGAATGATAAAGCCATCTTCAGCACCACTACCTATACAGATGATGAGGGCAACACACATCAAATCGAGGCTCAAAAAAACCCGAATGATGGCACATGGATGGCAACAGATAAAACCATGGGCAATCCAATTGCCACTGCTTCCAATGGCGACAAACCATGGATTGATCCCAATACAGGCGTCATCAGTATTCCTGATAAAGCCGTTAAAGACGGCACCGACGTGGGCGCAAGCCAAGTAGTTGACGACAATGGCAATCGCAAATCCAGCGGCGAAGCCACCGCCACCGCCAAAACACCGCCTGCGGTCAACACAGCAGATGTGGATGCGGATGATAAAGGCAATGTCACCATCAGCCCTAGCGGCGATGCCACCGGCACCAACACCGAATATGTGGGCGAAGACGACACACCGAAAACCATCGTTGCGACCAAAGATCCGAACACTGGCAAATGGACAGGCACCGATCAAGACGGCAATCCGATTAGCGACACGCCGAGCAAGGACAAGCCTAGCATTGATCCGAACACCGGCGTAATCAGCATTCCTGATTCTGCGGTCAAAGACAACAGCACTGTGGAAACCACACAAGAAACTCCGGATGGCACTAGCCGCCCAAGCACCGCCATCACCAATGGCGACATACCGCCGGCGGACATTGATGCCAAAGAAGATGGCTCAGTCAAAGTCAAGCCAACCGAAGACGCCACCGGAGTGAACGTGAGCTATGAAGACGAAGATGGCAAACCACAAACCATCACTACAACGAAACAGCCTGATGGCTCATGGAAGGGCAAAGACCAAGACGGCAATCCGATTAGCGACATGCCGAGCAAGGACAAACCGAGTATCGACCCCAAGACCGGCACAGTGACCCTGCCGCCAACAGCAGTAAAAGACGGCTCAGAAGTCACCGCCACGCAAGACACCCCTGCAGGCACCAGCAAAGACAGCAGTGCCACTGCTAAGGACAACATTCCTGAACCGGAAGTGAAAGCGCATGAAGATGCCTCAGTCACCATCAAACCCAGTGAAGATGCCTCAAGCACAACAACTAATTATGTGGATGACAAGGACCTGCCTAACACAATTATGGCGACCAAAGATCCAAACACTGGCAAATGGACAGCAAAAAACCAAGACGACAAAGCGCTAGACACCACGCCTAGCGAGCAATACCCATGGATTGATCCGAATACCGGCATCATCAGCATTCCTGATAAAGCCGTTAAAGATGGCAGCATCGTCTCTGCACAACAAGAAACTCCGGCAGGCACTAGTGGCAAAGACACCGCTGTGGCAAGCACTGCGCCTGATACCACGCCGCCGAAGATTACTGATGCGCAAGTCAGCAGCGATGGCAAAAGCATAGTGCTTAGCTATGATGAAAATCTGGGCGGCACCAAGGCAAGCACAGACATGTTCACCGTCAAGCTAGATAGCGGCAAGACCGTCACCGTCACAGACGTGAGCATTAAGGACAAAGAAGTCACCTTAAAATTGAACACCCCAATCTACCAAGGCGACAACGTTAGCATTGACTACAGCAGTGGCGACAAAAAACACCAAGATCCCAGCAACCCTGCCACCCAAGACAAAGCAGGCAATGATGCGGATAATCTCTCTGGCCATCCAGTGAGCAACAACAGCAATGCTACTGAGCCTAGCCTGAACATCACGCACGCCATTGATAACGTTGACCCCCAAACCGGCAACGTGATGCATCAGGGACACAGCAACGACAAAACCCCGACTCTGGTCATCACCTTAGATAGAGCCTTGGAAGAGGGAGAAGTCGTGACTGTCTATAACAAAGCAGGCGAAAAACTTGGCGAAGCTACTGCCGAAACCAACGCCGCCGGCGGCACCGAATACCACTTCACCACCGCCGATCTGTCTGAAGGCCCTGCAGAATTCACCGCCAAAGTGCACAAAGGCAAAGATCTGGTCACTAGCAGCAACAACTTCAGCCTCAATATTGATCTCACCGCACCGGACTATCAAGCCACTGTGGCGATCCAAGACAGCGATGGCATCATCAATCTCAAAGAAAAAACAGATGGCGTTAAAGTCAAAGTCACTGCCCCTGCCGAGGCAAAAGAAGGCGATGTGATTGAAGTGAAAGTGGGGGATGCTGTGATTGCCACATACACCGTGGGCAAAGACATCAACGCAGGCGAAGACAAAAAAGCCGATATCCCAACCGGCAAAATCCCAGCAGATGGCAGAGATGCGCTGAAAGTCACCGCCACCATTACCAACAAAGCAGGCAACACAGGCGAAGCTTCAGAAGTTAAAGCCACAGTCGATACCAAGGCGCCGAGCATTGACGGCACGCCGACAATTGACAAGACAGGTAAAGAACTGAAAATTCCATTCAATGAAGAGCTAAAAGGCGATACTGCCAATGCGCCAACTGCTAATGACTTTACCGTCACCGTTAACGGTCAAACCATCAAACCAGATGGTGTTAGCATCAAGGACAAAGAAGTCACCCTGAGATTCAACACCCCAATCGCTAAAGACGCCGAAGTCACGCTGGCTTATACGGACAGCACACCGAATGACTCAGCAGGTATTGTGGACACAGCTGGCAACTCAAATACTGGCATTACTCAAGGCACAACGGTGAGCAACGGCAGCAGTGTTACCAAGCCTAGCCTGAACATCACGCACGCCATTGATGACGTTGACCCCCAAACCGGCAACGTGATGCATCAGGGACACAGCAACGACAAAACCCCGACTCTGGTCATCACCTTAGATAGAGCCTTGGAAGAAGGCGAAGTCGTGACTGTCTATGACAAAGCAGGCACAAAACTTGGCGAAGCTACTGCCCAAACCAACGCCACCGGCGGCACTGAATATCACTTCACCACCGCCGAGCTGTCTGAAGGCATTGCAGAATTCACTGCAAAAATTGTTGATGCTGATAGCAAAGTGGTGGCAAGTAGCGGCGAATTTTCCTTAAACATCGACTACACTGCGCCAATCCTTGAGGGTATGCAAGTGAAAATCCTTGATGATGGCGATGGATTTAGTGGTTCTATTAATGCCGTCGAAAAAAAAGCCGGCGTTAAGGTGAGAGTCACCGCCTCTCCTAAAGCAGTAGAAGGCGATATTATCGAGCTGAAGATTGGCGATAAAACTAAAGAAATCACTATTGGCACAGGTGAGGGGCAAGTCGCTCCTGGTGGAACCATAGATATTCCTGTGGATGCGGGTAAAATCATAGACGAAGAAACACTCAATGTTGAAGTCGTTAAAGTTAAAGACCAAGCGGGCAATACTGCATCTAACGATACACTGAAAGATAGCAGCACAGTCGATTTGACTGCGCCTACTCGCACAGCGAACGAGCCAAGCATTGATGCCTCTGGCACAAAAATCACCATTCCTTATAGTGAAAACTTGGCTACAGGTAGTGATAAAGCTCCTGATCTTGCCGCCTTTACGGTGACAAAAAACGGCAGTACCGTCACCCCAAACAGCGTCACTGTAAACGACAACAATATCGTGCTGAACTTCAGCACACCGTTTGTGAACACCGACAAAGTCAAAGTTGCTTACACAGATCCAAGCGCTGGTGACGATACCAATGCCATCCAAGATGCGGCAGGTAATGATGCAGCGACGTTTGATGCAACGGAAGTGAAAAATAATAGCACTAAGGAAGCACCTGCAATTAACATCCATACCATTGCAGGACAATCTGAAGCGCAAGACAAGGGTAGCAGCAAACATATCGATTCAGACGGATATGCACGCCTCACTGATAAATTGATTAAAAGTGGTTTTGAAATTGCAGGCACAGCAGGAAGCATTGCCGATGGCACTGCCGATGGCACTGATGTTAAAGTGCAAATCCTAGATGAAAAGGGTGTTGCAATATGGACTAAGACCGTCAAAGTGACTAATGAAAACTGGAAAGCGATTGTTGATCCGAAAGCTATTAATGACTTTGATTCTACTAAAGTTTACAAAGTCAAAGCAGAGGCAACAGTCAAAGGTGAGTCTAAAATTGACGAAGATTTACTGAAATCTCCAATTAAGATTGAAAACTTGCAAGCTGAAGATGATGTTGCCGCCAATACCAGTCCAACGCCTGCGGGTTACAGCGGCGGATATCAAGGAAAAATTAACAGTAAAAATTCAACTTCTTACACTGACTTGAAAACAGGCTTAACTAACGACAAAGCACCGAAAATAAGCTTTGAAATAGACCGTGAATTAGCTGAAGGTGAAAGTGTAGTCTTGGTGCGTCAAGCCGTTAGCCGTGATAGCAAAGGTAATATTATCGGTAAATCTGCTGAGCAAACCGTGTATAAAAGCAGTGCCTCAGGGACTAAAACCTTCAGTTTTGAAGACAATTTAGAAGACAGTTACGGCACTGAATATATCTACACCGCCAAAGTTATCGATAAAACGGGTGTATTGGCAAAAAAAGAATTCAGCATAAAACTGGATACCATGATAGAAGCCTTTGATACGGAAACTGTTGTGCAAAGTGATCGTAATGGCACCACCATTACCGGCACTGCCGAAAAAGGCGCCAAAATCACCCTTACTTACCAAAATACCGATGGTTCTCCAGACTCGCAGACTGTATATGCAGATGATTCAGGCAAATTTAACTTAACTCTGCCTTCAACATGGGATCGCAAATCTAAAAATGCGCAATTGGTGATTGAAGATCAGGCAGGAAATGTTTCATCAGTTAATCTTTATACAATCAAAAATTTGTATACCGATTTAAATACTGAAAAAGGCTTAACTTTTGATACTATAGATGGTAATATTTTAAACCAGAAAACGGGCACGAATCCTAAGGAAGCCCTAATTATGTCTGAGGAAGGTGATTGGATCTTCATTAGAGAAAATCTGGGAGCACAATTAAAATCATCATACAAATCTGATATTAATATGGCGGGCGGCGATGATTATTTATATGTTCCTAATACAATCACCAGTGGACCTCAAATTGATATGGGCGCCGGTAATGATAAGATTCAAATCGGTGGTGGTTTGGCTACTGGAAAATATACCTTTAATTTAGGTAATGGAAACGATATTTTAGATATTGGTAAAGACGTAGCTTACGGGGCACTAATGAATGTAGATGCTGGTGCTGGTAATGACCTCATTCGTGTTGGTTCTAATTTGGACGGCATTGGTGGTGACGTTAATCTTGGTCAAGGAAACGACACAGTTATTGTTGATGGTTATATTGCCGGCAATAAAAACTTTGATTTTGGCACAGATGATGACACCTTGATTGTTAATGGCAAGGGAAGAACAGACGGCATTTCTATTTTTGGTAACACGAAGATAAATATGGGTGCTGGTAATGACACAGTCATGCTTGCAGGCGATATAGGAAGTGATCGTGTTCATTTTAATGTTAGTGTTGATGGTGGCGATGGCAATGACACCTTGTTTTTTACCACATCAGATGTACACACCAATTTGAAACGATTGCTTAATTTTGAAACCATTGATCTTTCAGGAACTGGCAATAATCGCCTAGATGTATCTATTGATAAGGTAAAACTAAATGGTAATACTGCTATCGATATTGATGGCATTAGCTATACAGGTCTATTTATCAAGGGCAATGCTGGCGATACTGTAGATTTGGGTGCTAATGGTGGCAGCGCCGGTAAACCAGATTTAGGTAAATTTGAGGAATATTCAGGCAATAATAAACCTGATGGTTATAAAGCTTATTGGGATGGAAAAGATATCCATACGATGGTTTATATCCAAGACGATATCAGCATTATCTAAACCTTATCTTTAAACCCTTAAACAACGCCCTGAGCAATCAGGGCGTTTTTATAGCCATTCAACCCAAAAATCTATTTATGCTGAAAACGTCCAGATTTCTGGCATTGCTTAATTCTTATGATTTATTTTTAACGCTGCGCTGTGCCGTACTTTCTTTGCGCTGCCAAAGAAAGTACGCAAAGCAATCACCAAAGAAACGCTAGTAAGCAACGTAAAGGCAGCCCCTTGCCTTGCTCCGCTACGCGGAGTTCCCTTGCCAGCTTGCCAAATTAATTTTTATGGTTCGGCGCGCGTCAAAACGCTTCG
>ERZ1023288.11-NODE-11-length-122334-cov-59.885418_pt1 | contig 122334 bp, 113 predicted proteins | sample MGYA00380468_ERZ1023288 | MGnify/ENA primary metagenome ERZ1023288 (study PRJEB33173, sample SAMEA4830366) | metagenome | study: EMG produced TPA metagenomics assembly of the PRJEB25223 data set... | reverse complement strand
ACTTCTTTCGAGGATGTTCAAAATTTAAAATAGTTTTAGGCTACTAACCTAAGGCTCAAAAGTTTTCTAAAAGACTATCTGATCCTTATCAGATAGTTTTTGGTTTTTAGGAGTCTGCTTTCCTAGTGAGAGAGGGCACTCAGAAATCCATGTCGATTTATAGTACCTTAACTTCAAAATGAGACTTAGAGATACACATTTTGTCAGGAGAAGCGCTTAGAATAATCTCATTTTGAAGTTAAGAGACTATAATTAAAGACTCATCATCTCATCTAAGCAACCTGAAAATGGAATACTATAGTTAATTCAGATCAAATAAAGACACGGTTTTTGTATGTTAGCTCGCACAATAGTAGAGCTTGCTATTTTTAGGCGTGCAACTTTGTCATGAATTGACTATATTGAGAAGCATCATCTTTTTCACTAGCCATATTCATTTCTGATAATACGCAGCCCTTGCGCTGCGATCTGCACTGCTTGATGTTGCGCGGGTGTGCGTTCGGCAAAAGCGATAATGCAGTCGCCTAAGCCGCTGCCGCTGATTTTCGCTGCCGCTGCGCAATCTTGCACCGCCGCCAAATGTGCTGCCTGTACCGCATCGCAGACGCCTAATTCTTGCATTAACATTTGATAAGCGTTTAAGTGTTGATAAAACAGCTGCCAATTCTGCTGTGCCGCTGCATGTGCTGCTGCTTGACTGACTGCCCCCATTCGCTGATACAACTCTGCATATGCATCAGGTTTTTCTTCCGCTGCTGCTGCTAGCGTCGCCAGTACTTCGGCAGTCGGTGTTTTATATCCCGCATAGCGCACGCTTAAAGACAAAGACGGTAGGGGCAAAGATTGTACTGATAATGCAGGCGGTGGAGAATACGCCAACATACCGCCCCAAATGCTTGCTGCCAAATCCGCACCGCTGCCGCGTTTTTGAATCTCCAAAATTACCTCATGCGCCGCACGGTGCAAGGCGGCATTATCCATCTCTTTTTTCCGGACAGCGGACAAAGCCGCAAGCGTCGCGACTGTTACTGCCGCTGAAGAACCGAAACCTAGTAAAGGATCAATCTCGCTCTCAATCACCATATCTAGCCCCGTATACGGCAGTTGGCGGCGTACAGCTGCCAAAACAAAGCGCAGATTGGGTTCTTCTTTCAATGCCGATAAAGGTGCTTCATATTGCGCTAAAGCGCTGTTAATGCGCAGTATATTATCGCTGCGCTTGGTAATGCCGACGCACACATATTGCGCCACCGCGCAGACTAGCGCAGATTGACCGTAAACCACCGCATGTTCGCCACAAATCATTAAAGAACCGGGGACAATCACTTTAATCATTCTTTACTCCTGATATTATTTGTGCATAGTGTAACCATTTATGTATGTGATGCAGAAAAAACTTGCAAGAATTTCTGCAACAATATAACATTTGAAACATTGAAACACGTACGGAGTTAACATGAAAAAAGTACTAGCCCTGACAATGGCGGCAATGTTTAGCCTGCCGAGCCTTGCCCATGAAGTATGGGTCGATGCAGGACACACCCATGGCGGCGAAATTCTCAAAGCTAGCCTTGGTTACGGCGATTTCCCCGATTTAGCCGACATTCCGGAAGAGCGTATGCATATCTTCAAAAAACCGATGCAGCTCATCGGTCCGGAAGGCAAAATCGACATGGTGCGCAGTGAGAAGCGCAATATCTATTTCACTTCGCCTGAAGAAATCAAAGATGGCAGCTACCTGCTGACCGCAGAATACAGTCCGACTTTTTGGTCGAAAAACGCCAAAGGCTGGAAACAGGAAAATCTAAAGCAAATGCCTGATGCCACCTACTGCGAACAAACCCGTATGTACGGCAAAATGGTACTTAATGCAGGACATGAAAGTGCAGACACTGCGGTGGTAACCAAACCTGTCGGTCAAGGTTTGGAAATCGTGCCGCAAGACAATCCTGCCAATATCATTATCGGTGAAGGCTTTCCGCTGAAAGTCTATTTTAATGGCGAACCTTTGGAAGGCGCGACCGTCGTCGGCACCTTCTCCGGCTTTACGACCAAAGATCCGAACGACAAAATTCACAAACTCGAGCCGCAAGCCTTCTCCGACACCACGCGTCCGGACGGCAGTCTGCAATTCTATCCCTTGCGCAAAGGCTTTTGGAAACTCCGCGTCGTACATAAATCCGACTATCCGGATCAAAGCGAATGCCAAAAACTGGCTAGCTATGCGACTTTAACCTTTATGGTTGAAGATGCGCACGATCATCATCACTAATCCGCACACAGCGTGATTAAGACAAAGAAGTCCTTCCCTAATTTGGCACGCAATTGCGTGCCGTTTTTTTAGGGTTTTGATAATTATAGTCAGAGAAGTGAAAAAGTAGTACAAGGCGGCGAGCCGTAGACAGTACAAGAGCGTACGGCAAGGCGAGCCAACGCCGTAATACTTTTTCAATTCTTTGACTATAGGCGCTGTTGTTTGTCTGCTTTCGGATGTGAATTAAGGTCTTTTTTTTCGAGTAATGCCGACACGTTTTAATGCTATGGCAATAGCTCTGTCGCTACAGTTAAAGCGTCTTGCCCGTTCATAGCAATTTCATCAGGATAAAGCTTGGACGTCAGCCATTAAAGCTTCAGTATCGATTTTTGCCGGTTTGCGTTCGTACTTCTTGCGTTCTATGCTTTTCTTCCAACGTTGAATAGTTGTTGCGCTGAGTCGATATTCTTCAACAAGCTTTCTGTAGCTATGACCTGATGCCAGCTTGTCTAATATCATTTGTCTGTAATCTTTTGAGTATGCCATAAGTTTTAGTGTAACTGTTTTTTGATTCCTTGACTATAGTATAAGGCGGCGAGCCGCAGACAGTACAAGAGCGTACGGCAAGGCGAGCCAGCATCGTAATACTTTTTCAATTCTTCGACTGTATCGGCATCATAATTGACAATAGACAAGAATGGTTGAATATTCATCCTTCTCTTTTCCTCCATATCGTGTAAACTGTCGTCCGCCCAAAATGTTGCAAGATATATTTGTCGGCTTATAGCGTATTTTCGCAATCATATGAAGATCCTATAAAATACATTGTTAAACAACGTGGTTCGCAACCCTCCCACCATAAAAAACTAGGTCAAACATGAGAAACGAACAAGAACTCGCCGAGCTTTCCCTGCTCGGCAATCAAGGGACGCATTATCCCGTGCAATACTCGCCCGACATTCTGGAAGCCTTTCCCAATAAACACGGCGATAATGATTATTTCGTGCGTTTTATCTGTCCGGAATTTACCAGTCTTTGCCCGATGACGGGGCAGCCGGACTTTGCCATCATCCATATTGCCTATATTCCTAATCAGCGCATGGTAGAAAGCAAATCGCTCAAGCTGTATTTATTCAGCTTTCGCAATCATGGCGATTTTCACGAAGACTGCGTCAATATCATTATGAAAGACCTGATTACGCTGATGCAGCCCAAATACATCGAAGTCTTCGGCGAATTTACCCCGCGCGGCGGCATCGCCATTCATCCCTATGCCAATTACGGACAAGCGGACAGCCCTTATGCCGCAATGGCACGCGAACGCCTTTTTCAGCATGGCCGCCGCTAACTATCGATACCTCAGCACCATAACGCATTCGGTGTAGCGCCCGATGTGGCAAACGACATTATTATCAAGGAATATACATGCAAATTCAGCAATTCAACTTTAGCCCCGCCCAACAGCAAAAAGCACTTCGCTGGCTGGTTTTTTGGCATATGATTGTCATTATCTCCAGCAACTATCTTGTCCAAATCTGTTTTACGCTTTTTGGATTGCACACCACTTGGGGCGCATTTACTTTCCCCTTTATTTTTCTAACCACCGACCTCACCGTGCGTATCTTCGGTGCCGCACTCGCGCGCAAAATCATTTTCTTCAGCATGATTCCTGCACTTTTTATCTCTTACTTCATCGGCGTCTTATTCTTAAACGGCGAATTTACGGGTTTTGCGGCGCTTAGCAGCCTGAATACGGTGGTGGCGAGAATTGCCCTTGCCAGTCTGCTCGGCTATCTCATCGGTCAAATCATGGATATCAGCGTCTTCAACCGCCTGCGCCGACACAAACAATGGTGGCTGGCACCCGCCGCATCCACCCTTTTTGGCAATGCTCTGGATACGCTCGCCTTTTTTAGCACCGCCTTTTATAAAAGCGCCGATCCCTTCCTTGCCGAGCACTGGACTGAAATCGCGCTGATGGACTATGCTTGGAAATTGAGCATTTCCATCGTGCTATTTCTGCCCGCCTACGGCATTCTGCTCAAAATTCTTAGCGACAAACTGACCCGCATTTCTAAAGACCATACGGCGAATCTGTCGCAAGCCGGCGCTTATTCTTCTTAAACCAAGCCTTCCACGCTCTACTGTCTTGCCAATCGCAGCAGTAGAGCATCATTCCGCTAAATAAGTGATTGATATTCACTAATCCATTATAGCGGCGTTAAAAAAGCCGCCTTGTTGAGGGCGGCTTTTGGAGCAATTATCAACGCGGGGCGACCATATCTTCAGGTTTGACCAACTCATCAAACTCCTCTGCGGTCAGTAAACCAAGCTCGACCGCGGTTTCGCGCAGAGATTTGTCGTTTTTATAGGCGGTTTTTGCCACTTTTGCCGCATTTTCATAGCCGATTTTGCGGTTAAGCGCCGTGACCAGCATCAAAGAGTGATGTAGGAAATAATCGATTTTTTCCGGCACCGGCTCAATGCCTACCGCGCAATGCTCGTTAAAGCTGTTGCAGGCATCGCCGAGCAAACGAATGGATTGCAGCAAATTAAAGCCGATGACGGGCATATAGACATTCAGCTCGAAATTGCCGCTTGCGCCCGCCATATTGATGGTGACGTCATTACCGAAGACTTGGCAACAGACCATTGTCATGGCCTCGCACTGCGTCGGGTTGACTTTGCCGGGCATAATTGAAGAGCCGGGCTCGTTTTCAGGGATTTTCAGCTCGCCCAAACCGCAGCGCGGACCGCTGGCTAACCAACGCACGTCATTAGCAATTTTGTTCAAACTCGCCGCCAAGGTTTTTAAAGCGCCGGAAGCGTAAACCGCCGCATCGCGTCCGCCTAATGCCTCAAATTTATTTGGCGCGGTCACGAAAGGCAGACCGGATAATGCGGCTAGTTGCTCCGCTGCTTTGGTGGCATATTCGGGATGACTGTTCAAGCCTGTACCGACCGCCGTGCCGCCCAAAGGCAGTTCATACAAACCTTGCAAGGCATGTTGCAAACGATCCAAGCCATGATCAAGCTGCGAGACATAGCCGGAGAATTCTTGTCCTAAAGTCAGAGGCGTGGCGTCTTGCAAATGCGTGCGCCCGATTTTGACAATCGAGGCGAAAGATTTGGCTTTGGCATCTAAAGTATCGCGCAGGGCTTTAACTGCCGGAATTAGTAAGCGATTGATTTCAATTGCCGCTGCCACATGGATGGCGGTAGGGAAGGAATCATTGGTCGATTGCGCGTGGTTCACATGGTCATTGGGGTGAATCGGCTGATAGGCTGCCAAACCCGTGCCGGCAATCTCATTCGCGCGATTGGCCAACACTTCGTTCATATTCATATTCGACTGCGTGCCCGAGCCTGTTTGCCAGACTACTAAAGGAAATTGTCCTGCCAATTTGCCCGCCAAGACATCATCGGCAGCTTGCGTGATTAAATCCGCCTGCTCCGTCTTGATGCGTCCCAAAGAAGCGTTTGTGATTGCCGCCGCTTTTTTCACCAATGCCATAGCTTCAATCAGCGGCAAAGGCAGGGTTTCGCCGCCGATTTTGAAATTATCGCGGCTGCGCTGTGTTTGCGCGCCCCAATAAGCATCAGATGGGACTTCCACATTACCCATTGTGTCGTGTTCGGTACGTGTACTCATAGGTGCTCCTTAGCTTTCAGTTGAAAAAGATTAGCCAGCAAATTTTAACACTTTTCCTATGTCTGCTTCGGCTAAATCCGGTATTTAATCTTGCGCTGCTGTTAAGGGTTTAAAACGCGGCGGCAACAGGGCGGCAAAGACGATGCCTGCAATCAGTCCGCCGAGATGCGCGCTGTTGGCGATATTGCCAATCAGCCCCGTGTAGCCTAGGGCAAGGAAAGCCAGAAAGGCGTAGAACATTTTTGTAGGCAATATCATGCGGTATAAGACGACCCGCCGCCCCGCCCACCAGAGATAGCCGATTAATCCGTAGGCAACGCCCGACAGCCCGCCGAATGCTACGCCGTAGCTGAAATACGCAGCAGTATTGCTGATGAGGGCGGTGCTTAAAAACAACAGAGGCAAACGCCAAGCTTTTTCGCAATATTCTATCCAGCCGCCCAGATTGAGCCAAATCAGGCTATTAAACAGCAGATGAATGATGACCGAGCCGTAAAAAGAAAAATGCAGAAAGGTCGGGGTAATGAGGCGCCAGATTTCGCCTTCCGCCATGAGCGGCGGATAAAAGACGAAATAGGCGAGCATTTCTCGCTTAGCACCGGCGCGAATCAGAAGCGTAAATAGGACGCACAGCGCGAAGATAAGCCATGTGAAGACGCCGGCGCGGCGCAGAACGGGACTTTGCATAATGATTTCCTTTAATGCCATGCCCATGCCGCCATGAGCATAATCAGTAATCCTAAGACGCGACGCAGATGCGTATGCGCTAGGGCTTGCGCGATTTGGCGCGAAAAGAGGCTGATGCCGAGCATGGCAGGCAGGGTGCCCAGTCCGAAGCTCAGCATCACTGCCGCAGATTCTAGGGCTTGTGCACGGCTGATGGCAATGGCAAGCGCGGCATAAATCAGTCCGCAGGGCAGAAGCCCCCAAAGACTGCCGACAATAAAAGCATCGGCATGGCTGCGAATGGGCAGCAGTTGTTGCAAGAAGCGGTTTAATGGCTGCCATAGGCGGTAGCCGTAGCGTTCAAGCAGGCGTAGGGGGGCAATGTTGAAAACTTGCATCAAGCCGATTGCGGCGATAATCAGAGAGCTGATGCGGCGAATCCATAGTCCCGTATCGCCCATGCCGGGGTGTATGCCGATGAGCGGCAGCAGCCAACCGCAGAAAAAGCCCAGACAAGTATAAGAAAACAGTCTGCCTGCCTGATAACTGAGGATTTGATTGCGCAGGCGGCTGTGCATGCCGAGCATGCTGCCGATGCCGCCGCACATGCCCAGACAATGCGCGCCGCCGGCCAGTCCTGTGAAGAAGGCGCTGAAGATAATAGGGAAGAGTTCGTTCATAGCCGCATTATAGTGGATTTGCCTTGCTTTAAGATAAGGCTGCGCTAAGAAGCGCTTAACAGCAGTATAATGTATCGGTAGGAGGCGCCGCATCCGCTGCGGCTTTGTTTTTGACGGATAAAGGCGTAAGCTGTGTATTTTTATTCGGAGAAGGACGTATGCAAGCGATTTTGAGTGTCATCGGCAAAGACCGCATCGGTATTGTTTATGATGTGAGCAAATTATTGGCGGAGGAGCGGGTAAACATCGTCAATATCAGCCAGCAATTGATGAGCGGTTATTTCACGATGATGATTGAGGCGGATTTGTCTGCCTGTCAGCGCGAGATTACAGAGCTGGCACAGGTATTTGCCGATTACGGCCGCGCCTGCGAATTGGATATTCGCTTGCAGCATGAGGCTTTGTTTACCGCCATGCACAGGATTTAAGCCATGCGTAGCGAATGGAAATACGGCGAGATTGTCGAAACCTTGCAGATGTTTTCTCATCAGCATTTTGATGTGCGCACCGTTACTTTAGGCATTGATTTGCACAGCTGCGCAGACAGCGATGTGGGGCGTACGGCCGATAAGATTTACGAGAAAATCATGCGCATCGGCAAAGATTTGGTCGGTACCGTGCAAGCGGTATCGGCGACTTACGGCGTGCCGATTGTCAATCAAAGAATCGCGGTAACGCCCATCGCGCAGATAGGCGCGGCTTGCGCGAAAACGCCCGAAGACTTTGTCCGTCTCGCCAAAATCTTAGACAAAGCCGCCGGTGATTTGGGCGTTTCTTTCTTAGGCGGCTTTTCCGCTTTGGCGCATAAAGACTTGTCGCAGAGCGACCGCTTGCTGATAGCTTCGCTGCCGCAGGCATTGGCGGAAACCAAAATCGTCTGCGCCTCTGCCAATATCGGCAGCACGCGGGCAGGCATCAATATGGACGCGGTCAACCTCGTTGCCGAAACGATTAAAGCGGTTGCCGCCGCCACACCCGAAGCCTTCGGCTGCGCCAAATTTGTCGTCTTCTGCAATGCGGTGGAAGACAATCCCTTCATGGCAGGCGCATTTCACGGCGGCGGCGAGGGCGAAAGCGTCATCAATGTCGGCGTCTCCGGTCCCGGCGTAGTCAAAGCGGCTTTGGAAAACAGCAACGCACAAGATTTGACCGATATCGCCGAAATCATCAAAAAAACCGCCTTTAAAATTACCCGCGTGGGAGAGCTCGTCGGGCAGGAAGTCGCCAAACGTCTGAATATTCCCTTCGGTATCTTGGATTTATCGCTTGCCCCCACACCGGCAGTCGGCGATTCCGTCGCGCGGATTTTAGAACAAATGGGCTTATCCGTCTGCGGCACCCACGGCACGACCGCCGCCTTGGCCATGCTCAATGATGCGGTGAAAAAAGGCGGCATGATGGCAAGCAGCGCCGTCGGCGGTTTAAGCGGTGCCTTTATTCCCGTCTCCGAAGACGAAGGCATGATTGCCGCGGCACAAGCCGGCGTGCTCAGCCTGTCCAAACTCGAGGCGATGACGGCGGTCTGCTCGGTCGGCTTGGATATGATTGCCGTGCCCGGCGACACCGACGCCGACACGATTGCCGGCATCATTGCAGACGAAGCCGCCATCGGCATGATCAACAGCAAAACCACCGCCGTGCGCATTATCCCTGTGCCGCATAAAGGCGTGGGCGAAATGGTCGAATTCGGCGGATTACTGGGTGCTGCGCCGATTATGCCGGTCAAAGAAGGCAATTGCAGCGTCTTTGTCCGACGCGGCGGACGCATCCCCGCACCGGTGCAATCATTGAAGAATTAACTTCAGGAAACGCTAAAATGATAAAAAATTTTGTAATCAATATAAAAGCAGCTGAAAATCGTAGAAAACATATTGTTAATATGTTTGATTTAAATGAAAAAATTGCTTTTGAGCTTTTTGAAGCGGTGACGCCTGAAAATCTTGATGAAACTATTGAGATTATTATGCCTTCTCTAAAATATAATCAACAATTAAGTTTAGGTGAAAAATCTTGTTTGATGAGCCATGCCAGTTTATGGAAAAAATGCATCGATGAGCGCATAGCATATATGGCAATTTTTGAAGATGATGTCGTACTAGGTCGTAGAGCGTACTTTTTTTTAAAAGATAGCGAGTGGATAGAAAGTAGATTTGCAAATGATGCCGTTATTATTAGGTTGGAAACGTTTCTAACAAAATCAAATTTAAAAAAAACAAAAATCCCTTCAAAAGAAAATTGTCAGTTTTTTAAATTAGAAAGTATTGCTTTGGGGTCTGCCGCATATATTATTTCATATCATGCAGCCGAAATTTTATTGGCAGAGCTGCGATCTGTTAATAATCACGAGGCATATAAAGTAAAATCCGCAGACTGGATATTATTTGATAATATGCTTAGGAGAAAAGATATTGCAGTCTACCAAGTTTTTCCGGCCGTATGTATACAAGATCAGCGTTTGCAAGTGAATAATGGATTAGGAAGTGATATGGAATTCGAACGTTCCGTTTATCACAAAGCCAATCAACATTTATTGAAAAGAAAGACGTTAAAGGAATTTATAGAATACCATATTATTAAATTGCCTTTACGGAAATATCGAAAGTTAAGACGGAAAAAAGTGCCTTTTGATAATTGATGGAATACCCGCTTATTTGCGTTTGGGTGTAATTGATAAAGAAGGTAGCTGCCAGTCGCCGCGAATGGCAAAAAGGCGCAGGATAATCACGCAGAGCATAGTCAGAATATCGCGCAGCCAAGGGCTGAAATGCCATTCTGTCAGTCCAAGATAGACCAAGCCGCCGATAATCACGCAGGAGATGTAGATTTCGCGGCATAAGACCAAGGGCAGTTTGTTGCAGATGATGTCGCGCATGATGCCGCCGGCGACAGCGGTCAGCACGCCCATGAGAATCACAAAGGGGTAGGCGAGGTTTTTGCTCATCGCCACTTGAAAACCGATGACGGCAAATGCACCTAAGCCGATGGCATCAAAAAAACGCAGAGGGCGTTCAAAAATGGATTCGATATGGTGATAAAAGATTTGCACCAAAATGGCGGTGCTGACAATCACATAGAGATAATTGAGATCGTGCAGCCAAAACAGCGGATGGCGGTTAATGAGCAAATCGCGCAGTGTTCCGCCGCCGATGGCTCCGATGGAGGCAATCATGACCGCGCCGATAAAATCCAGCCCGACTCGTTTGGCAAGCGTGCTGGCGGCAACTGCCGCCGCCGCACAGCCGAATAAGTCCATGCCGTAGATCAGCGGGGCAGTCTGCCAAGCCATTATTTTGCCTTGATGGTGCTTTCTAAGATGCTGAGTAGTTCATTCGGTTGGCGGTAGCCTTCTACCAATGTGCCGTTGGATAGCACGATGGCGGGTGTACCGGTAACACCGAATTGCACGCCGATATTAAATTGTTCCGCCACAATTTTGCTTTTGACAGGTTTTAACAGGCTTTTGCCGCCTTTGCTTTTGGCCTCATTTAGCGCCGCCTGCTTGTCTTCTGCCAGCCAAATGGCTTCCATTTGATCGGCTACTTTAGATTCTGCACCCGCACGCGGGAAAGCTAAATAGCGCACAGTAATGCCGCGTTCATTGTATTCCGCCATGTGTTCATGCAGGCGCATGCAATAGGGACAGGTAATGTCGGTAAATACGTTGACCACATATTTCTCTTCTTTGGCGGGGTAGATAATCATGTTGTCCGCCATGGCATTGAGTTTGTCGATGAGCACGACATTGCTTAAATCGACAGGACCTTCGGGCGTGATTTGTACGAGTGAGCCTTGCAGAAAATATTGTCCGTCTTCACTGGCGTAGAAAATGCCCTGATCGCTGAGGACGGTTTTCAAGCCGGCAATCGGCGAGTCGCTGATTTGCATATTGCTGACGCCGAAAGGACTGAGAGCGGTAATGATTTTTTCATTATCAGCCAATGCCGGTAAAGCGGCGGCGGCAAGCATGGAAAGCAGAAGGGGTTTAATGTGCATATAATTCCTTAAATTTGAGAAAAACTAAAAGCCTCTTCTAAAAAGAAGAGGCTTTTTTCTGATATTTTGCTTAGTTATTGGCTAACATCGCACGCAACATCCAAGCATTTTTTTCATGGGTTTGCATACGAACGGTCAATAAATCGGCAGTCGGTTCGTCGCCTGCTTCGTCAACAGTCGAAATGAGCGAACGGCAGGTGCGAGCAACGGTTTCTTGTCCTTCTACCAATTCCTTAACCATTTCATTTGCCGTTAAGCGGTTATCACCGTCTTTAATGCTAGTCAATTCGCTAAATTCTTTATAAGAACCCGGTGCCAGATGTCCTAGGGCGCGAATACGTTCGGCGATTTCGTCAATTGCAGGCGCTAATTCGGTGTATTGACTTTCGAACATGGTATGCAGAGCATTGAATTGAGGACCTGTAACGTTCCAGTGATAATTATGGGTTTTGATGTAGAGGCTGTAGCTGTCCGCCAGTACTTTTGACAAGCCGTCGGCAATGGCTTTACGTTGCGAATCGTTTAATCCGATATTGATTTCCATGATATTTTCCTCGCTTTATTTAAGAGTGTGTCTAGTATAGCTCATTATCGAAACAAGACAATGAGCATAATTTAATTTAATCGTTAAACAAAAATCAATTTGATTTTTCAATTGAAAAGAATTCACTTATGGATTTTTCTTCCTTCAAAGGCAGTTTATGTTGCAAGAGTCCTTTGTGATAACTGGGGAAGCTGCCGCTGCGATAGGTGAAAAAATTATGTGGTTTTAGATAGTTGTAAAACAACAATAATAAGCAGGGCAGGCAAATTGCCAAGGTATAGCGCGTGAGCAATCTGCCGCTTAAGGGAACAAAGTCGCGGAAGAAGGCGCGGAATATCCAGATAAAGACGCCGCAGGAGAGTAAAAAGGCAGGAAAGTCCAACCAATTGATATTGAGTTGAAAGATGAGCCAATAGACGATTTGGTCATTAATGCTGGTAAATAGGGAGAGTGCGGAAACCAGCCCTAAAAGCGGTATGAGCAGATAGCGGCGCACCAGCGGCAGAATCATGCTGTGTATGACCCATACGATGGCTAAAATCGTTGCGGCGGAAAAGAAGAGCAGGCGCCAATTGGCGAAGTAGTTAATCGGAGTTTCTAGATAATCCGTCCACATCGGCAGGGCAAGGGCGAGCATAAACCAACAGATAGCGGCAACCGGCTGCGTAATCCACAGCCATTTGCCGGATTTTGCCGCATTCGGCATCGGGGCTTTGGGATCGATCCAGAGCTTAATGAGGCTGCTGCCGATGGTAATGGCGGTGTTTTTGTCGATAACGGCGCGGCTGCGTAGATTTTTGCTATTGATTTGCGCCTCATGCAGATTGCGGATTTGCAGGCCTTCGGGGCTTTCTTCAATGATGAGATGATAGTCGGCAACGCCCAGTGCGCGGATAACGATGTCATTATCCACCGCCCGTCCGATGCGGACGGGAAATTGCTCGGCTTCATAGACTTCATAGCGGGTTTCGATTTTTAGTTCTGCCATGTGATTTGCTCCAACATATGCGCCATAATAGCTTTGCCTAGGCGGGTTTGTACGCCGTGCAGTACGATTTCGATTAAAAAGCCCGATTGCGGGTCGCCGATTTTTGCCGCAATCATGCGCATATCGTCGATGCTTTCGCCGTCTTTGGCGAAATGTTTGCTGGGTTGGCGGCAGAATGTGGTTTTAAAGGTGCTGCCGGCGATGCTGACAAAGTCGGCTTCGCAGTCGAAATTGCCGTAATCGCGCATCGGGCGCGGCGAGAAATGCATGCGGTAGGCTTGGCTGTAATTGCGATAGAAACGGCTGCTCAGTATCGGCTCGCGCGCATAAATTTGCGTGTAGGAATAGCCGAATTCGCCGATGGTCACGTCATTATTGATATAGGTGGAGCGGTCGTTGAAGCAGGTAACGGCTTGTGCGCCGATCAGGTCTTCTATATCCGGCTCCGGCGAGCTGTCCCAGCAGCGCACGTCGTCCGACATCGCCAGCGGTACAAGGTAATCGCCTACCGTACCTTGCTGCCATTGCCGTTTGAGGGCATCGGCATAGTAGCTGTGATTGTCGACAAAAAGTTGCTCGGTAATGGTGTCATTGATGTTTTGCGGAGCATTGTCGGCACTGTCTATCAATTTTTGTAGGTATTGTGCAGGAATAATGAAGCTGATATTGCTGCCGCTGTTGAGATAGGAAACGTTGATTCCCACCACTTCGCCTTTATTGTTCAGCGTCGGGCCGCCGCTCATGCCGCTGTTAAGCGCGCCGGAAAAGAGGATTTGCGCACGCGCGGATTTACGCAAAAGGCCGTTGTTGATACCGTCGATAATCACAAAGCCCAAATCATGCGGATTGCCGAGCGCATATAAGGCTTCGCCTTGATTCGGCACGCCGGCAAGAGTAAAGGCTGTGCCTAATGGCTGTTCGGCACGCAAAATGGCGAGATCGTGGATGATATCCACATTGATTAGCTCGAGCTTGCCGGATTGGTCTTTGCTGTCCAAATATTCGGGGCGGTGCTTTTCTTTTTGCAAGACATCGGAGATGACGTGGTAGTTGGTGGCAATCAAACTGCCGTCGCCGATTAAAAAGCCCGAGCCGATGGAGGTTTTTTGCCCGGTGGCTTCGTTTATCACGCGGATTTGCACGATGCTGTCTTGATAACGCGAGAATAATTGGCTGGCATCGCTGCTTAAGTGCGTTGCCGCGTCGATTTCCTGAGACATCGCATCAAGCGGCATGCCGTCTTCTGCTGCGATTTGCGCCATGCTTGCCGCGCTAAAGCAGGTAAGGAATAAAAAGGCTGATTTCATACTATTTCAATCCGTATCATGCGGCGTTTGCCGACTTGTACAATGCCGCTAAATCCTGCCGAGAGTTGCAGGTCTTTATTATCGACTTTTTCGCCGTCGATTTTTACCGCACCTTGCTTAATCATGCGGAAGGCTTCGGAGGTGCTGTCCACCAAACCGGCTTCTTTGAGCATATGCGCAATGCCGATGCCGTCGCCGGCTTTGAGCGACACCGTTTCCAAATCTTCCGGCACTTCGCCTTTGGCAAAGCGGTTGATGAAGGCTTCTTGAGCGGCATCTGCTGCGGCATGGTCGTGGAAACGGCTGACCAGTTCGTGCGCCAGTTCGAATTTAATGTCGCGCGGATTGCGTCCCTGTGCGGCTTCTGCTTTGAGTTGCTCGATTTCGGCTAAGGAGCGGAAAGAAAGCAGCAAGAACCAGCGCCACATCAGTTCGTCGGAAATCGACATGATTTTGCCGAACATTTCATTGGCAGACTCGAAGATGCCGATGTAATTACCGAGGGATTTGCTCATTTTCTGCACGCCGTCCAAGCCTTCCAAAATCGGCATGGTAATCACGGTTTGCGGCAGCAGTCCGTATTCGCGCTGAATATCGCGCCCGACTAAGAGGTTGAATTTTTGGTCGGTGCCGCCTAATTCCACATCGCAATTCAGCGCTACGGAATCATAGGCTTGGGTCAGGGAATACAAAAATTCATGCACGGCAATCGGGCGGTTTTCGCTGTAGCGTTTTTGGAAATCGTCGCGCTCGAGAATCCGCGCGACCGTGTATTTAGACGTCAGGCGCACCATATCCGCCGCCGTCATTTTATCCATCCATTCCGAATTGAAGCGGACTTCGGTTTTTTCGGGGTCGAGAATTTTAAACACTTGCTCTTGATAGGTTTGGGCATTGGTCAGGACTTGCTCTTTTGACAGCGGCGGACGGGTGACGTTTTTGCCGGAAGGATCGCCGATTTGCGCAGTAAAATCGCCGACCAAGAAAATCACTTGATGTCCCAAGTCTTGGAATTGGCGTAATTTGTTCAGCACAACCGTATGCCCGAAATGCAAATCGGGCGCGGTGGGATCCATGCCGAGCTTAATACGCAAGGTTTTGCCCGCTTTGAGTCTTTCCAGTAATTCTGCTTCGCCGATAAAATCCTCCGCACCGCGGCGGATAAGCGCTAATTGTTCGTCCAAAGTTTTATTCATGTGCATTCCTAACAAAAATAGATAAAATGGAATCTTTAGTCTAAAAGAGCCTCTAGTGCCTAAACTACCCAAACATAATTCTGACCGCATTACCCGCCGTATGCTCCCTTGGGTGTTTCTGCTGGCGATAGCAGGCATCCTATATATCGTCTATGCCCCTTTTCATCAAACGGAAACAAGCGTCGCAGATACGACCGCATGGCAAGAAGAGGACTGGTTCGACCGCTCAGAAAGCGCACATGATACCGCAAGCCAAGCCCAATCACTAAGCACAGAAGAATATCAGGCTTTGCAAAAGGCGCAAGAAGCCGCTTGGTATGCCGATATTGTGCAGAGAGAAATCGCGCAGCAACAAGCAGCGGCGGATAATCAGGACGGCGATCCAGTGCCGGAAACCGCTGAAACGGATATGACTTCTCCGACAGATAAGGCTTTGAACGATTCCTTGCGAGAAGCGGAAAGAGAAGAGAAAACGATTGCCCAAGAAGACGGAGATTCCGCAGAAGAATCGGCGGCAGAGGAGGAGGCTGTAGCGGAACAGGCGACCGCAAATCAAACAAATACCGTATCGGCTGAAGTCGCGCCTGAAAAACCGACGGTAGAAAGTCCCGATGTCAGCGTCAGCCGCGGCGTGTTTGAAAAACGTCTGCTCATCATCGGCAGAAGCAATAATGCTTGGCAAAGCATTGTGATGCGCAAAAACATCAATCCCGTCTTGTTGGAACAATTGGAAGGCTTGGTCAAACGCTTGGCGCAGCCGCATAAATCGGTGGAAATCTTATACAGCGACTATGTGCGCAACGGCATAGTCGATCCCGCTAACAGTAAATTGCTGGCGGTGCGTACCGCGCAATGGGCGTATTTTACCAATGAAGAAGGCGGCAAATTGTATTTCTACGATATGGAGGGTAATGCACCCGAGCCCAGTATGGATCGCGCGCCCTTCCGCTACAGCCATGTTACTTCCGAATTTAATCCCAACCGTCTGCATCCGATTACCCGCCGTGTGCGACCGCATTTGGGCGTGGATTTAAAAGGCCCGCACGGCACGCCGATTGCCAGCACCGGCGTCGGCATCGTCAGCTTTGCCGGCTGGCAGGGTGGTTATGGGCGCATTGTGATTGTGCAGCATCCTAATCAATATGAAACCCGCTATGCACATCTGTCTTCCATCGAAGTGGAAGTCGGGCAGCAGGTCAAACGCGGACAAATTATCGGCAAATTGGGCAACAGCGGTTTATCGACAGGCGCACATCTGCATTTTGAAGTGCGAATTAGCGGCACGCCTTACGACCCCATGACAGTTAAACTTCCGAGTTACAAACCGCTACGGCGCAGCGATTTACCGGTTTTCCAACAATACGCCAATCTGTATTTGCAAGCTATTGATGAATTGAAAGCTCTTAAGTAGAGCCGTCGATAATAGCAGCACAAGCAAGTGCGCTTTCAGGTGATTTGCTTGTGCTGTGGTCTTTTGAAAATAATGATATTACAAAGCTTAATTGCGCAAGAGTTCGTTAATGCCTGTTTTGCTGCGCGTTTTTTCATCGACTTGCTTGATGATGACGGCGCAATACAGGCTGTGGCTGCCGTCGGCGGCAGGCAGATTGCCGGAAACGACCACAGAACCTGCGGGAACGCGTCCGTAAGTAATTTCTCCGGTCATGCGGTTGTAAATTTTCGTGGATTGTCCGATATAAACGCCCATGGAGATGACCGAGCCTTTTTCGACGATAACGCCTTCCACGATTTCACTGCGCGCGCCGATAAAGCAATTGTCTTCAATAATGGTAGGACTGGCTTGTAAGGGCTCGAGTACGCCGCCGATGCCTACGCCGCCGCTTAAATGCACGTTTTTGCCGATTTGCGCGCAAGAGCCTACGGTCGCCCATGTATCGACCATCGTGTCTTCATCAACATAAGCGCCGATATTGACGTATGAGGGCATTAAAACGACGCCTTTGCCCAAGAATGTGCCACGGCGGGCGACTGCCGGCGGTACGATGCGCACGCCTTCGGCGGCAAAGCGTTCTTGGCTGTAATCGGCATAGCGGCTGGGGACTTTGTCAAAATAGTGCGTATAGCCGTGCGGCATGATGTGGTTGTCTTGAATGCGGAAAGACAGCAGAACGGCTTTTTTGACCCATTCGTTGACATGCCAACCTGCTGCGCCCGGCTGAGCAACGCGCAATGTGCCGCTTTCAAGTTGCTGCAAGGTTTCTTCGATGGCTTCGCGCAGTTCTTTGCCGGCATTGGCGGGGGTGATGTCGGCGCGTTGTTCAAAGGCGTTTTCGATGATGTTTTGTAAATCCATGTAGATTTCCTGTAGCTAAAGGGCGGGCATTATATAGTCTCTTAACTTCAAAATGAGATTATTCTAAGCGCTTCTCCTGACAAAATGTGTATCTCTAAGTCTCATTTTGAAGTTAAGGTACTATAACTGATGCGCCGAGCGAAAGGCTTTACTATCTGTTTTTTAGATTTATGCTTAGAAAACGGGCGGTTTTGCGGTATAGTAGGCAGGTTTTTAGTACAGGGATACGAATGAAGCCTTTTGGACGTAAAAGATATATTGCGGAGCATGCCAATTCTTGGGAGCTTTTGTTTGGTAGGATTTTGACACCGTTTGAAAAAATTGTGAACAGTTCGATTGGCAGCGGCATGTTGCTAATCGTATTGACAGTGATTGCGATGCTACTGGCGAATTCGCCTTTGTACGGACTTTATGACAAGCTTTTGCATCAGCATTTAGTGATTGCTATCGGCGATATGCGCATTGATATGACTCTGCATCATTGGATAAATGATGCGCTGATGTGTATTTTCTTTTATCTCGTCGGTTTGGAAATCAAGCGTGAAATGTTGGTAGGAGAGTTGTCCTCTTTTCGTCAGGCAATTTTGCCGATTATGGCAGCCATGGGCGGGATGATTGTTCCTGCATTGGTCTATTTTGCTTTTAATCCTAGCGGTCCGAATGCCAGCGGTTGGGGTATTCCGATGGCCACCGATATTGCTTTTGCGATTGCGATTTTGCTGCTCTTGGGCGATCGCGTTCCGGCAGGATTAATGACGATTTTGATGGCTTTGGCGATTGTGGATGATTTGGGTGCGGTGGCGGTCATTGCCTTATTTTATACGGAAGCTATTAATTATACGGCTTTGATTTCCGCCTTTATTTGCTTTGCTGTCTTGATGGTGTTTAATCGCGCGGGTGTTCGGGCGATTTGGGCGTATTTAGTAGTAGCGACTGCGATGTGGTTATGTATGTTGTTTTCCGGCGTACATGCTACGATTGCCGGCGTTTTGGGGGCTTTGGCAACGCCGGTACATTCTTTGTATCGCCCTGCCGAATTCAGCCGCGAAGCACGTAAGTTGTTAGACAGATTCGATATTTATCGCGAAAACGAAAAGTCTTTTATGGTGTCTGACCGCTTAAATGCCGTGCTTTATACTTTGGAAAGCGGCATCAATCGGGCGCAAACTCCTTTGCAACGTTTAGAGCATACTTTGCATAAGCCTGTATATTTCTTAGTAATCCCGTTGTTTGTACTATTTAATGCCGGTGTGCATTTGGATTTCGGTACATTGCATTTATTACCGCAGAGTTCGGTGGTGCAGGGTGTTGTTTTAGGTTTGAGCGTGGGTAAATTAATCGGCATTTTCGCCGCAGTATGGCTGTGTGTGAAATTAAATTTGGCGGTCTTGCCTAAAGGTGTGAATTTCGGTCATATCATTGGCGTCGGACTCTTGGCGGGTATCGGCTTTACGATGTCAATCTTTATTTCGGAACTAGCCTTTAAAAATGATCCTCTGCATTTGTCGGAAGCGAAAATCGCTATTTTGTTTGCCTCAATCTGCGCCGGCGTGTTGGGTTATTGCTGGTTGCGCTTTTTTACCAGTAAGGAAACACATTAATGACGGATTCTAGAAAATATTTCGGTACTGACGGTGTGCGCGGTCATGTCGGCACGGAGCCGATGACACCGCAATGGGTCATGCATCTGGCTTGGTCGGTAGGCAAAATGCTCAATGATGCAGGTTTTGCCGGCGACAAGGTGTTGGTAGGTAAAGATACGCGGATTTCAGGTTATATGTTGGAAAACGCGGTGGTTGCAGGTCTTTCTGCCGCCGGTATGGATGTGCATATGCTCGGCGTGATGCCTACGCCGGGGATTGCTTATTTTACCCGTACCTTCCATGCAGCGGCGGGTGTGGTTATCAGTGCCTCGCACAATGTCTTCAGCGATAACGGTGTGAAAGTCTTTGCCCGCGGCGGTTATAAATTGCCCGATAGCGCCGAAGCGCAGATTGAGCGTTATTTGGAGCGTCCGATGAAACTGGTAGCGCCGGCGGAAATGGGCAAGGTTTATCGCATTGATGAAGCGCGCGGTCGTTATATTGAATTTTGTAAAAACTCGATTGCCCTGAATTTGCCCTTTGAGCGCTTGAAAATCGTATTGGATTGCGCCAATGGCGCGACCTATGCCATCGCACCGGCGGTATTTCGCGAATTAGGCGCAAAAGTAAAAGTCATTCATGCCGAGCCGAACGGCTGTAACATCAATGCCGGCTGCGGCTCTACGCATCCGGAATCTTTGCAGCGCGCAGTACGCGACGAACAAGCCGATTTCGGTATTGCTTTCGACGGCGACGGCGACCGCGTTTTAATGGTCGATAGACAAGGGCGACTTATCGATGGTGACGTGATTTTATACATCATCGCCAAATACCGCGCTTTTAGGGGCGAGAAACTACATAATGTGGTCGGTACCTTGATGACCAATTTAGGTTTGGAGCGTGCATTTGCCAATATGGGCATTCAGTTGCACCGCACTAATGTCGGCGATCGCTATGTCTTGGAAAAATTGCAAGAATTGGATGCGCGTATCGGCGGTGAAAATTCCGGGCATATTATTTGCTTGGATCGAAATTCGACAGGAGACGGCATCATAGCCGCTTTGCAAGTCTTGGCGGCGATACTGGAAATGCAAACCAGTATGGAAGAGCTGACCGCCGATTTGCACATGACCACGCAAATATTAAAAAATGTGACGGTGGAACAAAGAGACCGCGTCATGCAAAGCGAAAATGTGAAAAACGCGATTGCACAAGCCGAGCAGCAATTAGGCAAGACAGCGCGTTTGTTAATCCGCCCATCAGGCACGGAGCCGAAAATCCGCGTTATGGCGGAAGGCGATGACGAGCAGCAATTAGAAAATGTCGTGAATGAATTAATTCGGGTAATTAAACAGGAGAACAGTCATGCGTAAACCCATAGCAGCCGCCAATTGGAAAATGAACGGCGATTTGGCCTTAATCGATACATTTGCCGCCGCCGATTTGGCGCATGGCAATGTGCAAACCATCTGGGGTTTACCGGCAATTTTATTGCCGGCGGCGAAAGCGGCGGGATTTGCCGATTTGGCAGGCGAAGACGTATCTGCCTACGAAAAAGGCGCTTACACCGGCGAGATTTCTGCCGCTATGCTGAAAGAAGCCGGCTGCACCTATTGCATTATCGGACACTCAGAACGTCGCACCATGCACGGTGAAGACGAAAACATCTTGCAAGAAAAATGGAAACAATTAAAAGCGCAGGGCATTCATCCCTTGTATTGCTTGGGAGAGTCGGAAGCCGAATATGACGGCGGACAAACCCAAGCAGCGATTGAACGCCAATTGCTGCCGATTTTGGAAGCCGGATTGGTAGACGAACATACGGTATTGGCATATGAGCCGGTATGGGCAATCGGTACGGGGAAAGCCGCTACCGCAGAATATGCGCAAAGCGTGCATGAGCAAATTCGGAAAATCCTTTCTGAGAAATGTGGTAACATGGCGGAAAAGGTAAGAATTCTTTATGGTGGTAGCGTGAAGCCCGACAATGCTGCAGAGCTGATTGCAAAAGCCGATATCGACGGATTCTTAGTAGGCGGAGCATCTTTACAAGCAGATGCTTTTGGTAAGATTATTGAGGCTATGGCATGATTTTAATCATTGCGCAAATTATTTTTCTCGCAACGGCAATAGGGCTGAGTGTTCTGATTCTGTTGCAACAATCAAAAGGCGCTGGAATAGGCGCCTCTTTTGGCGCAGGCGCTTCAGGCACCGTATTCGGTGCGCGCGGTGCAGGTTCGTTTTTATATAAATTAACGCGCATTCTGGCGGTGATATTTTTTATCAGCGCTTTGATGATGGGTTATGTGCAAAATAAACAAGCGAATAGCGGTAATATTTTGCAAAATAATCAGTTTGAAACGCAAAATTCAGCAGCAGGTATTGACGTGCCCCTTGGCGATAGTGATAATAGCGCCCCTGCTTCTGATGCCGGTATTCCTTTGGAAAGCAATCAGTAATAAAGATTGCTTCTAGAAGAAAATACGCCGACGTGGTGGAATTGGTAGACACGCTATCTTGAGGGGGTAGTGAGCCTAGCTCGTGCGAGTTCGAGTCTCGCCGTCGGCACCATTATTGATTATACGGCTAAATAATTAGTCACAAATCATGAAAGCAAGGTAAAGATGCATGATAGTCATTAAAAAAGGCATAGAATTGCCCATCTCTGGTGCTGTCGCTGATGACAGTATCCATCAACTTCCGACTCAAGCACTTTATGCCGTGATTGGCGATGATTATCTCGGTTTGCGACCGACGATGATGATTGCGGTAGGGGATAAGGTTCGCGAGGGACAAGCACTCTTTGAAGATAAAAAAAATCCGGGCGTATTGATTTGTTCGCCTGTTTCAGGGGAAATCGAAGATATCGTGCGCGGCGAACGTCGTCGTTTGCTAGCGGTAACCATTCGTCCCGATGAAAGTCTGGAACCTATTCGTTTCACTCAGTTTGATGAAGATGCTTTGGCGGAAATCTCTGCCGAACAAGTACGCGAGCAATTGCAAAAAAGCGGAGCTTGGTCTTTATTGCGTCAACGTCCTTTCGATAAAACGCCGAAAATTGATGCGACGCCGCAGGCAATTTTCGTCAATACGATGGATAGCAATCCCTTAGCCGTAAATCCTATGTTGGCATTTGCCGATCGGGAAGCCGATTATCAAGCAGGTTTAACGGTGTTGAGCAAATTAACCGCAGGTCCGGTGCATGTGGTTCATGAGCCTAAAACAAAATTGCCGCAAACATCTGCGCGGCATGTGCAATATCATGCAATAGATGGCATTCATCCTGCGGGATTAGTGGGAACGCATATCCACTTTATTGATCCGGTAAGCGCAAATAAAACTGCATGGCATCTAAATTTGCAGGACTTGCTGGCGATTGGTCATTTATTCCGCACAGGGTATTTGGATAATGAACGCATTATCAGCATTGCCGGACCTGGCGTGATAAATCCGCAATTCGTTAAAACTCGCATCGGTGTTAGCTTATCCCATGTATTAAAAGATAATCTTGCCGAAGGCGAGCAGCGTATTATTTCCGGTTCTATTTTTGCCGGTCGTCAAACCGACGCAGAAACGGCATTTTTAGGTTTTTATGATAAGCAAGTGGTCGTTCTGCCGGAAGGTCGAGAGTCTATTTTCCTAGAATTTATGCGTCCCGGCATGAATTCTTATTCGCGTACTCGCGCTTATTTAGGGCGTTTTTTGAAAAAACCTTTGCCGTTTACCACTTCTATGCAAGGCTCACCGCGCCCGATCGTGCCCTTTGGTATTTATGACGAGGTCATGCCTTTGGATATTTTGCCGACTTTGCTCTTAAAAGCTCTAATCATTAAGGATACGGATACGGCAGTACAATTAGGCGCTTTGGAATTAGCAGAAGAAGACGTAGCTTTGCTGACTTATGTCGATCCGGGCAAACATGATTTTGGGGCAATTTTGCGTGAAAATCTTGAGCAAATTGAGGAGGAAGGCTAAGTATGAAGCAATTATTTGACAAGATGGCGCCGATTTTTGAAAAAGGCGGCAAATTAGAAGCCCTTTATCCGGTTTATGAAGCGGCTGCAACGATTTTTTATAGCCCGAATTATGTGACTGCGCGTCCTTCGCATGTGCGAGACCCGATTGATTTAAAAAGGGTTATGATTCTGGTGTGGCTGGCGGCTTTCCCTGCGATGTTTTTCGGCTGGTATTTTGCCGGTTCTCAAGCCGCTTTAGCCGGCGGGATTGAACGCGGCTTTTTCGGCAATTTGATTGCCGGCGCGATTCTGCATTTGCCTGTCTATATTGTGACTTTCGCGGTCGGCGGTTTCTGGGAAGTCTTATTTGCCATTGTGCGCAAGCATGAAGTTTCGGAAGGCTTTTTCGTTACCTCGATTCTGTTTTCTTTGATTCTGCCGCCTAGCATTCCTTTATGGCAAGTAGCGCTTGGTATCAGCTTCGGCGTCGTTATCGGCAAAGAAGTCTTCGGCGGCACAGGACGCAACTTTATCAATCCGGCTTTGGCAGGGCGTGCGTTTTTATATTTCGCCTATCCTGCGCAGATGTCCGGCGATAAGGTATGGGCCGGCACCGAGCAATATGTGGACGGCTATACTGGCGCGACTCCTTTGTCGCAAGCGGCGGCAGAAGGCATGTCTTCGCTTAATCTGAGTTGGTGGGATGCTTTTATCGGCAATATGCCCGGCTCGGTAGGCGAAGTTTCTACCTTTGCCATTTTATTAGGCGCGGCATTTTTGCTGATTACCGGTATCGCTTCTTGGCGCATTATGCTAGGCACCTTATTAGGCTGCGTTGCCACTTCATTGCTGTTTAATATCATTGGCAGCGAAACCAATCCGATGTTTGCCATGCCGTTTTGGTGGCATATCGTCTTAGGCGGATTTGCCTTTGGTGCGGTGTTTATGGCGACTGACCCTGTCACGGCATCTGTAACGAATACCGGGCGTTATGTTTTCGGTTTCCTGATTGGCATGATGACGGTCTTGATTCGCGTGGTCAATCCGGCCTTCCCTGAGGGAATTATGTTGGCAATTATTTTTGCGAACATTTTTGCTCCTACTATCGATTATTTTGTGATGAACGCCAATATCAAGCGTCGTAAGGTGAGAACTCATGTCAGCTGAAAATAAATCTCTCGATATTTTTAAATTCGCGGGTATGGTGTGTTTGGCCTGCTCATTAGTAGTCTCTGTTTCGGCGGTCGCTTTGCGCGGTTTGCAGACGCAAAATGCGAATAATGAAATGAAGATTAACATCCTGCGCGCTGCCGGTTTGGCAGGCGCGGATGAGAAATTGTCTGCGGCAAAAATTGATGAAAAATTCAAGGAAGTTGTACCGGTAGTGGTCGAGCTTGCCACAGGAGAATTGGATAAGAGCAAGAATCCTCTGGAATATAAAATGTATGCGGCAGCGCAAAATAATCAAGACGGGCGCGCATTAAGCGAAGATCCCGCCAATATCAAGCGCATCGCCAAACACGGCTCGGCTTATGTGTTGCTCAAAGGCGATGACATCGACCGTTTGATTTTGCCGATTCAAGGTTACGGTTTATGGTCGACGATGTATGGTTTTACCGCCTTGACCTTTAAAAATGAGCAGCCGGAGATTGCAGGCATCACTTTCTATCAACAAGCTGAAACGGCAGGTTTGGGATCGAGAATTACCGAGCCGGCTTGGCAAAGCAAATTTGAAGGTCGCCTGCCTTATGACAGTAATGGTAAGCCGCGACTGGAAATTGTCAAAACAAAGAGCAGTTATGACGACAATCAAGTCGAGGCGATTGCCGGCGCTACGTTAACCAGTAAAGGCGTTGAAAATATGATGAATTTCTGGTTGGGTGAGCAGGGCTATCAGCCTTTCGTCGAGCGGATTGTCGGCGGTGAAATCGACGCGCAGACATTGCGCGATGCCAGTCAAGCTGCTGCAGCACAAGATCAATAATGGGGTGTGCACATGAGTGAAAAAACATATTCGTATAAAGAAATATTACTAGCGCCGATTTTTGCGAATAATCCGATCGGTTTGCAAGTATTGGGTATCTGTTCTGCTTTGGCGGTAACGGGCAGCATGAAAACGGCTTTTTTGATGAGTTTGAGTCTAACGGCGGTAACTGCCTTTTCAAATTTATTTATTAGCCTGATTCGTAACCGTATCCCTAACAGTATCCGGATTATTGTGCAAATGACGGTGGTTGCTTCTTTGGTAATTTTAGTTGATCAGCTGTTGAAAGCTTTTGCCTTTGAATTGTCTAAGCAACTTTCTGTTTTCGTCGGTTTGATTATTACCAACTGTATTGTGATGGGACGCTTGGAAGCCTATGCCATGTCTAATCCGCCTTTACCTAGCTTGATGGACGGCATCGGTAACGGTTTGGGCTATAGCGCGATGCTTTTGTCCGTAGGTACGGTGCGCGAGATTTTCGGCAGCGGCACATGGTTCGGCATTCCCGTATTGCCTACCGTTGAAAGTGGCGGCTGGTATTTGCCTAACGGTCTGATGGTATTGCCTCCTAGTGCCTTCTTTGTTATCGGCTTGCTGATTTGGGCTTTGCGTACATGGAAAAGCAATCAGGTCGAGCCGCGCGAATACGTGGAAGCAAAAGCGGCTAAACCGCTGGTCGGCGGGCATCCGGCGCATCATTAAGGAGTTAAGGCAATGGAACATTATATTAGCCTCTTTGTTAAATCAATTTTTATTGAAAATATGGCACTGTCCTTTTTCTTGGGCATGTGTACTTTCTTAGCCATTTCCAAAAAAATCAGCACGGCAATGGGATTGGGAATTGCGGTTATCGTGGTGCAAACTCTGACTGTGCCGCTGAATAATCTTCTCTATACCTATCTGCTCAAAGAAAACGCGGTATTGTGGCAGAGCTTAGGCATGAACGTGAATTTGAGTTTCCTCGGTTTAATTGCCTATATCGGCGTGATTGCCGCGATGGTGCAAGTTTTGGAAATGTTCTTAGACAAATACGTACCGGCGCTTTACGCTGCTTTGGGGATTTTTCTGCCGCTGATTACGGTGAACTGCGCGATTATGGCGGGGTCTTTGTTCATGGTTGAGCGTAATTATAATTTCGGCGAGTCGCTTGTCTACGGCGTAGGCGGCGGTTTCGGTTGGGCTTTGGCGATTGTGCTTTTGGCCGGCGTACGCGAAAAATTACGTTATGCCGACGTGCCTAAGGGCTTGCAAGGCTTAGGAATTACCTTTATCGCCACAGGTTTGATGGCATTAGGCTTTATGTCTTTCTCCGGCGTGCAGCTGTAAGCGAGGAAACAATGGAAATTATTTACGGAATACTCATTTTTACCGGCTTGGTACTGCTCTTAGCTGCGGTTATTTTAGTGGCGAAGAAATGGTTGGTGCCGGAAGGCAATATTAAAATCATCGTTAACGGCGAAAAAGAAATCGACGTGCCGGCGGGCGGCAAATTGCTCGGTGCTTTGGCTGACGGCGGCATTTATGTGTCTTCGGCTTGTGGCGGCGGCGGCAGCTGCGGTCAGTGTCGCGTTAAGGTGACCGAGGGCGGCGGCGAGATTTTGCCGACCGAACTCAACCATATTACCAAACGCGAAGCGCGCGAAGGGGAGCGTTTGTCTTGCCAAGTGGCGGTTAAGCGCGATATGCATGTGGAAGTCGAAGAATCTATTTTCGGTGTGAAAAAATGGGAATGTACGGTTATTTCTAATGATAACAAGGCGACTTTTATCAAAGAATTGAAATTACAAATTCCGGACGGCGAATCGGTGCCTTTCCGTGCTGGCGGCTATATTCAGATTGAAGCTCCGGCACATGAGATCAAATATGCCGACTACAAAGATAATATTGCGGCCGAATTCCATGAAGATTGGGATAAATTTGATTTGTGGCGCTATGTTTCAACAGTGAATGAGCCGATTATCCGTGCTTACTCTATGGCGAACTATCCTTTAGAAGAAGGCATTATTATGCTTAACGTACGGATTGCTTCTCCGCCGCCGCGCGGTCCTGAAGGCATTCCTCCGGGTAAGATGTCGTCTTATATTTGGTCATTAAAACCCGGTGATAAAGTGATTATTTCGGGACCTTTCGGCGAGTTTTTTGCCAAAGAAACCGAGGCGGAAATGGTCTTTATCGGCGGCGGCGCAGGTATGGCGCCGATGCGTTCGCATATTTTTGATCAGCTTAAACGTATTGGAACCAAGCGTAAAATCACTTTCTGGTATGGCGCGCGTTCTAAGAAAGAAATTTTCTACAAAGAAGATTTTGATGCTTTGGCGGCAGAATTTCCGAATTTCACTTGGCATATTGCGCTTTCGGATGCTTTGCCGGAGGACAATTGGACAGGTTATACCGGCTTTATCCATAATGTGGTGTACGAACAGTATTTGAAAGACCATCCAGCACCTGAAGATTGCGAATATTATATGTGCGGTCCGCCGATTATGAACAAATCCGTGATTGAGATGTTGCATAATTTGGGCGTTGAAGATGACAACATCATGCTTGATGACTTCGGCGGTTAAGCGAATGCGTCTTGCACAATGGAAAATGCCACTGCTTTTTGCAGTGGCATTATGCTTTTTATCGGCTTGTGCGGAAGAAGCATCGCCTAATTTGCAGGTTTTGCGCGGACAAACAATGGGTACGTATTGGCAAGTCAGCATTGCGGAGAAGCATTTGCCGATTGAAGCTTCTGCCTTGCAAACAGGGATTGAGGCGGAATTGGCGACAGTCAATCAGTCGATGTCCACCTATATTCCCGATTCGGAACTGATGCGCTGGAATCGGCAAAGCAGCAGCGAAGCGCAAACGATCAGCCCAGAATTGCGTCATGTCGTCGCGAAAGCCCTGCAAATTAGTGCGCAAAGCGAAGGCATGTATGATGTAACAGTCGGGCCCTTAATTAATTTATGGGGATTCGGTCCTGATAAAGTGCAAACGGCACCCAATGAGGATACGATAGTGGAAATGCTGTCTTATACAGGTTATCAGCACCTGCAATTAAGCGCGGAGGGGCTGGCAAAAGACCATCCGCAAACTCAGATTGATTTGTCTTCGATTGCCAAAGGTTACGGCGTGGACAGAGTGGCCGATTATTTGCAGCGGCAAGGGTTGCAGCATTTCATTATCGACATCGGTGGCGAAGTGCGTATGCAGGGTAATCGTTTTGGACAGGCATGGCGCATCGGCGTGGAAATGCCCAAGCATAGCGGTTCGCGCGAATTGGAAAGCGTGATTCGCGTGCAAGATCGGCAATTATCGATGGCGACTTCCGGCAATTATCGTAATTTTCTTAATTACGAAGGCATGCAAGCGGTGCATACGATTAACCCTAAAACTGGCAAGGGCGCACAATCTTCGCTGCTTTCGGTAACCGTGTTGCACGAAGACTGCATGAGCGCCGATGCTTATGCAACGGCGTTAATGGCATTAGGCGACAGACAGGCAGAAGATTTTGCCGCTCGATACGATTTGGCGGTATTATTTATTTTTGCGGGCGAGCAGGCGGGCGAATTCACATTGCGCACGAGTCCGCGTTATGAATCTGTATTAAAAGGAGACAATCCATGATTGAGGCACTGCTTATTTTTATTGTATTTGCATTGGTAATGTTGGGCATGGCAGTAGGTGTGATGTGCGGACGCAAGCCGATTGCGGGCAGCTGCGGCGGTTTAGGCGCAGTCGGTGTGGAGCGCGCCTGCGGCTGTAAAGACGTATGTAAAAACGAGGAAGTGACGCAGCAAAAAAGTGCTAGGCAATCGTCTGATACGCAGATTTATCGTCCTTAATCTATATTCATATCAAAACAATAAACGATTTTTATCTGTCGGTTTAAACAATAAGGAATCTAACACTTTAGCTTTTCGTCTTTACGATGAATTGACGATATTGAAGCAAGGTGCAAGTTCTTGTCCTGATGTTGAAAATATTGCCGTAAGTAATTTGATAGCCGGATAAGCGAAAAAGTCATGCCAAAGCAGAGAAGCACAGGCAGTACGAAGAGTACTACAGCGTTTGGCTCGCTTTGCCATGCGCTCTTGTACGGTTTGCAGCTTTGTACTAATTTCCACTTCTCAGGCTATAGTCGGAGAAGTGAAAAAGTATAGTCGAAGAATTTAAAAAGTGACACAAGAAGGCAAATTGCAGGCGATACAGTGAGTACGGAAAAGTGAACCGAAGTTGTAACTCTTTTTAAATTCTTTGACTATAGTACAAGGCGGCGAGCCGCAGACAGTACAGATAGTACGGCAAGGCGAGCCAACGCCGTAATACTTTTTCAATTCTTCGACTATATTTATTCCGTGTGCCGAATTTGCGCAATGTAGAACATACCTATCTCTATTTCCATGACGGCAGCGTAGCTTCTTTGCATGATGCCACGCGTATTATGGGGCTGGCACAGCTTGGCTTTGAGTTGCCTGATCAAGAAATTGACGATATTGTCGCTTTCTTGTCATCTTTGACCGGTGAAATAAGTGCTGAAGCGCGCACTTTGCCGATTTTGCCAAAATCAGAATTTACGCCTCGCGGATTGATGCCGCCGGCACCTGAAAAAGAAGGCATGCAATAAGTTTTTTGAATAAGCTAAGACCTTTGCCGGATTCTGTATGTATGGGAATGTGGCAGAGGCCTTAATTTTTTGTAGTCGAAGCGTTGAAAAAGTATGACGGCAAGACAAAGTCTTGCATTATTTTTCCGCTTCACCGGCGCTAATCTGTGAAAGCCGTATTTGTTTTACGCTGTCGCCGCTCGGTGCAAATTGCGCCAGCATGCGGCTATCCCCCGTGCTGAACCATTCGTGTTGCGCCTGATGCGGCGGTTGCGGGTTGAGCAGTTGCGCAGTGGTGAGTATGCGGCGGGTGTGGCGGGCGACGGCGGCGCCGCTGTCGATGATGTTAACCTGCGGCAATCGCGCCGCTAATTGTGCGCGCAAATAGGGGTAATGGGTGCAGCCCAGCACCAATTGATCGATGCCTGCGGTGGCAAAGGCGGCGCAGTGTGCATCCAATAATGCCGCCATTTCCTTACTGTACAATTGATTGTTTTCAATCAGTTCGACCAATCCGCTGCCGCTGCGCGCCAGCAGTTTGATGCCTTTGCTTTTTACATGGTTTTCCACGCCGGTAAGGAATTTTTCGCTTGCCAAAGTGGCTTTGGTAGCGAGTACGCCGATGCTGCCGCTGTGTGTGGCAAGGGCGGCGGGTTTGACGGCGGGTTCGACGCCGATAATCGGCAGACGGTATCGGCTGCGCAATGCGGCGGCGGCAAGGGCGGTGGCAGTGTTGCAGGCAATGATGATGAGTTTGCAGCCGCGCTCAATGAGAAAGGCGCAGTCGGCTTCGCAGAGGGCGAGGATTTCGGACGGACTTTTGTCGCCGTAGGGTGCGTTGGCATTGTCGGCGAGGTAGCAGGTGTTTTCCTGCGGTAATTCGGTTTGCAGCGCCTGCCAAATACTGCTGCCACCGATGCCGGAATCAAATAGTCCGATGGCTGCTGATGACATGACTTTCCTTGTAAAGGGCTTCTAGTGCTTGGCAGAGCGGCAGCAGTTGCCGTTCGCTATCATGGCTCGGGCTTTGTTCCAAGCGCCGAATGTAGGCGCTAAGGGCATCGGGTTTTTCTTTGCCGTACATGATGTTGAGGAGCGGTTCTAGGGTGCTGTCGCTGAGGGCGTTTTGCTGTCCGCGGTGTGCCGCCAAGGCGGAGAGGCGCGAGACGAGGCGGTAGTTTTCCTGCACGGCGTTCATGGCTTGGCTTTGCTGCTGTTCGGTGGCGAAGCCGGCAAGGGCGGCGGCTTGTTCATGAACGCGACGACGGCTGGCGCGGTAGGCAAGGTCGTCGCGTTGTTCTTGATGGAGTTGCGCGCTAATCACGGCAAGATAATCGGCATTGGCTTGCAGGGCGTTGCGGATGAGTTGCGGTAAGGATTGGTAGCGCCGTTCGGGAAAAATCCATTGCACGCAGCTCCAAGCGATTGCCGCGCCGAGCAGGGTGTCGAAAACTCGCCGCCAAACGGCACCGCCCAAATTAACGTCTATCAAAGCAAAGCCGATAAAGACTTGTACGGTAATGAAAAAGGTGGAAAAGCTGTAGTTGCGGGCGCGGAAGTAAAAGAAAAAGGTGTTTGCCAGCACTAATAAGCTCAGCAGGGTGATGCGTTCCGGCGCCAATAGGGGCAATAAACCGCCGACCAGTACGCCGATTAAGGTGCCGATGATGCGCTGCACCAGTTTGCTGCGCGTAGCGGCGCGGTTGGGCTGGCAGACGAATACGGCGGTGAGCAATATCCAATAGCCAAGGTGCAGGTCTAGGCTTTCAACGATTATCACGCACAGGCAACTCATCAGGCTCATGCGCAAGGCATGGCGGAAAAAGGGCGATTGGGCGTGCAGATGGACGCGCAGGCGCTGGGGAATTTGCCGCCAATCGGAGAGTTGGTTGTTGTGCAGGCGGTCTTGCGCGTGCATGGCGCTGTCCTGCGCCTGCTCTGTTTTGCCTAATTTTTCCAATTGCAGGCTGATTTTTTCCAGATTTCGCAGTACGGCGGCAAGGCTGTGTTCTTGTGGCGCTTGGGCGAGATGATGCTGCCAAGCCTTGTGCAAACCGACTTGCGCGCGCAACAAGGCGGGCGGGCAGTCAAAGCTCTGTTCTGCGGCAAGGGCTCGGGCATAGGCACGGCAAGCTTGTGCCTGCAAATGAATCAGGCGTTCGATGCGAAAGAGCAAATCGCTGTGCGGCAGGCGCGTCAGCAGGTCTTGATAATTGACGTGCGCGGCGCTGATGCGTTCGTGGATGTCCTGTGCGCTGAAAAAATCTTGCAGTTGGCGGCGGCGCAAAGGCGACATTTTGCCGCCCGCCAAGCGGTTGAATAATACGTCGCGGCTGTGGTTAAAGGCTTCCGCCACTTTGCCGGTCAGACCGGCGAGGCGGTATTCCGCTGCCGTCAATTGCGCTTTTTCATCAGGCGCGAAGAACAGGGCTTTTTCGTCCATATAATCCGCCAATACGCGAAAAGAGGCGGCAAGACTTTGCTGCACGGGGTGGTTGGGGAAGAGTAATTGAAAGCCCAGCATGCTGGATTGGCAAATCAGCGCACCAAGCATAATCAGCAGCGGATTGGCATACCAAGGCAGGGCGGCATTGTCTGCCAGCAAGGTGTATAGCGCGACGACAAGGCTGCAAAAGCCGATGGTGCGGTAGCGCGTATCGATTGCCCCGAGCATGGTGCTGAAAAATGCCAGCACCGCCATGAGCAGGAATAAGGCGAGGGGATAGGCTTGGCTGATTTGCACCGCTAAGGCGCACAGTCCGAAAGTCGGCAAGATGATGAAGAGATTGCGCACACGACCGCCGGCGCGGTGATCCATATCCGCCAATCCGCCGGCAATCACGCCCAGCACCAATGCAATGGCGGCTTCCCGCAAATCCAAGCGCGCAATCAGCCATGCCGTGAAGGCAAAAGCGGTAAAAATCGGCAAAGTATGCAGAATCAGCGGCGGCAGGCGGAGGGGTTTCATCATATGTCCTTTCTGGGGATCAAGGTTTGGGATTATACGCCTGTTTGCAAGGGCGGGAGAAAATGCGCGGCGCATTGGGCAATCGCGTAAAATAGTTTTTCTTTTTTGCCCTGCTTTTTTAGAGCTGCGCTTGTGTTGTCGCCTCAGTGCGTGCAAAATTCATCAAATTTCCTTACTGGTTGAAAGTCCTCCCTTTAGGGAGGATAATCTTGTGGGAGAGGTGTAACCTCTTCCAATTCAGAGCGACACACAGAGCGACGCTTTATGTGTCGCTCTGTGTGTTGAAACATTATTCAAATTATTGTTTTTAAAGACTAATGAGATTTTATGCAGGCGATTGCCCAAATTAAAGAAGTGCGCTGCGGACGGGCTAAGGATTTTGCCCGCGGCAGCCGAAGTGCGATAGAGAAATCGCCGCAAAGGGGCGCGGTAGCAGTAGGCGAATTGGGTTTGGCAGGCGATGAGGTCGGCGATACGACAGTGCATGGCGGTATTGATAAGGCGCTGCATTGCTATGCTTTTGAACATTATGCCTATTGGCAGAGCATATTGCCGAAGACAGCCGTTCCCTTGCAGGCGGGGGCTTTCGGCGAGAATTTAAGCCTTATCGGACTGACAGAGGGGCAGGTTTGCATAGGCGATATATGGCGGATGGGCAGCGCCGAATGTGTCGTCAGTCAGGGGCGGCAACCTTGCTGGAAATTAAACGAACGGTTTGCGGTGGCGGATATGGCGCTGCGCGTGCAGGAAAGTCTGCGCTGCGGTTGGTATTTGCGCGTGCGGCAAACAGGCGCGCTGCAAGCCGGTGATCAGGTGTATTTGCTGGAACGTCCGTATCCCGAATGGTCGATTGAGAGGATACTGGCAATCATTCATCAAGGTGTTTGCGATGCCGCGCTGCTGCAATCCCTGTTGGATTTGCCGCTGCCGCCTTCATGGCAGCGACTGTTTAGCCGCCGTTTGCAAACGGGAGCAGTGGAGGATTGGCAGCCGCGTTTGTTCGGCAAGACGGTTTAGCAGGAATAGCCGCAATCATGCGGCGGCTTTATTTATGAATGTCCTTCTTCATCCTGAGGAAGCAAAAAGGCATTAATGCCGTTTTCGCACCATGTTTTTTTCTCGCTGAGGGTGGCGGCAAGCAGAGCATCGTTTTGCGCCAAGCCGGCGCGGTCGGCTTCCGGATGCCACAGGTGATAGGCAATGCCGCCGAAGCGTAAATTGGCGCGTTTGATGCCTTGATGATAGAGGCGGGCGACAAATTCGCTGTCTTCTCGTCCCCAGCCGACAAAATCATTATTAAAACCGTTAATGCTAAGGGCATCGGCGCGGAAAAAGCCCATGTTGCAGCTTTTGATGTTTTTTAAGAGTTGGTTTTCTTGCTTGAGACTTGCGCGCATCAAACTGGGAAAACGCAAGGCGGAATGGCGTTTCAATATGCCTTGCGCATAAAAAGGCAGAGAAAAGGGTGCTTGAATCGGCGTATTGAGTATCTTTTGGCTGAGTGTCGGGTTGAGCAAAACGCGGCTGCCCTGAATAAGCAGTCCTTTTTTAGCGGCGTATTGATGATCTTGCAGAAAATGCGGGTGTAAAATCAGGTCGCCGTCAATGATAACGATGTAATCGCTGTGGGCGGCGGCTATGGCGCGATTGCGGGATTGTGCTAAGCGAAAGCCTTCGTCGGGCTGCCAAATATGGCGAATGGGGATAGCAGTTCTCGCGGCAAAAGCTTGAATGGCGGCGGCGGTTTGCGCATCGGAACCGTCATCGGCGATGAGAATTTCTTGCGGCGGCAGGCTTTGTTGCAGTGCGCTTTCCAAGACGCGGGACAGGGCATCAGGACGGTTATAGGTGGTAATGACGAGCGAAATGGGCAGTGCTTGATTGGCTTCGGCAAGTTTGATGTATTTCAGATAGGAGTTGAAAGCATTGTTATTGGCGATGACAAAGCCATCTCTGCCGTATAAAAATCCCCGTTTAAATAAATAATTTTTTATCCATGCGAAAAGCCCGTGCGTTAGGGCTTGCCATGCGCCGGTTCTTTGTCTGTATTGGCGATCTTTTGCAAAGAGATCGGTATAAAATTGGCTTTTATCCAACAAATCTTTCACGCCGGCAGATGAATAGTGCAGGAGCAGTCCCGGCAAAGATTGTATTTGGCTATCTGATTGAATTAATAGGCGTTCGTGGACGTAATTATCTGAAAAGCCTGTGTGGCGGCGGTGATAGAGGCGCGTAAGATAATCGGGATACCATGTGCAGGCTTTAATCGCGCGTCCGCGATAATGATTGAGGCGCTCAAGGCAGAAGACTTGTTTGGGGTTGTCCAAATCCAGTGCGCTAATGGCATTAAGCAGTTCGGTATCGGGGATTTCGTCGCTGTCGATGCTAAAAATCCAGTCATTTCGCGCCAATTGCGCCGCCAGATTCTTCATGGCGCCGAAACCGAGAAATTCATGCTGTTCGATGCGGCAATTGGGATAGCCGGCAGCGATGGTCAGACTATTATCAGTCGAGCCGTTGTCCAGCAACAGTACTTCATCAAAATCGCGTAGGCTGTCCAGCACTTGCGGCAGATATTTTTCCGAGTTTTTGCACAAAATGGTGGCGCTGATAGGGATTTTTTTCGACATTACTGCGTTCCCGTATGCCCGAAGCCGCCTTCGCCGCGTTCGGAGGCGCTAAATGCCGCGACCGGCAGGAGAGTGGCGCGGGCGACGGTTTGGAACATCAATTGGGCGATGCGTTCGCCTAGTGCGATGGTGTAAGGCGTTTGGCTGCGGTTCCACAGCGGTACTTTGAGTTCGCCTTGGTAGTCGCTGTCAATCAGCCCGACCAGATTACCCAGAACAATGCCGTGTTTATAGCCTAGTCCCGAACGTGGCAGCACAAGGGCGCAGTAATCGGGATTGCCGATGTGAAATGCCAGCCCTGTGCCGATGAGCCGGCATTCGTTTGGGGCAAGTGTAAGGCTTTCGCCTTCAAAGACGGCGCGTAAGTCCATGGCGGCGCTGCCGGCGGTGGCGTATTCGGGTAGGGCGATGCTAGTGCCGATGCGGGGGTCAAGGATTTTGTATTCAATGGCTAACATGGAGAGTCTCTTGGTATTGCTTAAGAATGTGATCGAGCAGCTGCTCGGCTAATGCGGTTTTGCTTGCCGGCGGCAGGGAGATTTCTTCTGCGGCGCTGATAAGGTGGATGTGATTATGGTCGCCGCCGAAAGGTTGTTCGCGGACATTATTGGCAAGGATGAGGTCCAGCCCTTTTTTCTCGCGTTTGCGGCGTGCGTATTCCAGCAGATGCTCGGTTTCGGCGGCAAAGCCGACGGTAAAGGGGCGGTTTTCTTGCAGCGCGGCAACGTCGGCGACGATATCGGGATTTTCAATCAGTTCAATGCTAAGTGTGCCGTGTACGTCTTTTTTCTGTTTGTGTTCGGCGATGTGTTTGACGCGATAATCCGCTACCGCCGCCGCGGCAATGAAGATATCGCTTTCGACGGCGGCTTGCAAGGCGGCAGCATGCATTTCCACGGCACTCATCACGGGAATAAGGCGGCAATGTGGCGGTGCGGCGAGGGCGGTCGGGCCGCTAATCAGGCTGACTTGCGCACCGCGGGCGGCAGCAGCGGCAGCAATCGCATAGCCCATTTTGCCGCTGCTGTGATTCGAGAGATAGCGGACGGGGTCAATGGCTTCGCGGGTCGGGCCGGCGGTAATACACAGGCGGATGCCCTGCCAGTCTTGACGCGTATTCAAGATACGCTTAAGTGCGGCGATAATTTCTTCAGGCTCTGCCATGCGCCCCGGCCCTGTTTCGCCGCAGGCTTGCGCGCCGATGCCGACCGGCAAGAGATGATGCTTTGCGCGATGGCTAAGAGTGGCGATATGCGCTTGCGTAGCGGGATGCGTCCACATCAGATGATTCATGGCAGGAGCGATGAGAATATCTGCGGCACTGGCAAGATAAAGCGTGCTGAGCAGATTATCCGCCAAGCCGAGCGCGAGTTTGGCCAGCGTATTGGCGGTGGCGGGCGCGATGATGAGGACATCCGCCCAGCGCGACAGTTCGATATGCCCCATGGCGGCTTCGGCTTGGCTGTCAAATAAATCGCTGCGCGGCGTTTCGCCGCTGATGGCTTGCAAGGTATGGGTGCTGACAAAATGCTGCGCATGCTCGGTCAGCACGCATTTCACTTCATGCCCCTGCTGCGTGAGTTGTCGCGCAAGCAAGACGCTTTTATATGCCGCAATGCCGCCGCAAATACCTAATAATATTTTTGCCATCAATCCGTTCCAGTCGCTAAAAGCCCTTGCAAGTCAGGCGAAAGGCAGTATTCTATCCTGCATGGATAGGAAAACAAACTCTCTTACGCAATCCTCATCAGCGGATATGCCGCGTGAGCGGCTATTGTCGCAGGGCGCACAGGCTTTGGCGGATTATGAATTATTGGCTTTGCTGCTGCGCACGGGCGGCGGCGGTCGTTCCGTTTTGGCATTTGCTCAACACATTTTGCAGCTGCGCGGCGGACTGGTGGGCTTATTGCGCTCGGAGCAGGCGCATTTGCAGCCGATTAAAGGTTTGGGCAATGCCAAAATTGCGGAGATTCTTGCGGTGGCGGAATTGGCAAAACGTTTTCTCACCGCCCAATTGCAAGAGCGGCAATGGCGTTTTCAGTCCGCCGACGATGTACGCGATTTTTTATTGATGCACTATAAGGGTTTGGCGCAGGAGGAAATGGGCGTTTTGCTGCTGGATGGCGGACATCAATATCTCGGTTTTGTGCAGTTTCGAGAACAGTCCGCGCCGAATGAAATCCCTATTTCCTTGCGCGAGCTGCTGCGCCAAGTTTTGCAGCATAATGCGGCGGCAGTGATTTTGGTGCATAACCATCCTAGCGGCAGCATTGAACCTTCGCAAGCCGATAGAGAAACGACGCAGCGGATTGACGATTTGTTAAACTCAATACAAGTGCGCCTTTTGGATCATTTTATTGTATGTGGCAATCAAATAATTTCTATGCGTGAGAGCGGCTTTTGGTAATATAATAAAAACTTTTATAAATGGAATCGGGAGAGGCTAATCTCTTCCGATTTAGGACAACACATAGAGAGACGTTTTATGTGTCGTTCTGTGTGTTGAAACATGGAGAGTAGAAAATGTTAAAAACCGCTCTAATTGTAGATGATTCCCGTCTGGCACGCTTGACGCTCAAGCGCCTGCTGACTCAATATGATATTCAAGTTTCCGAAGCCGAGGGCGTGGTCGATGCCGAACGTTGGATTCAGCATAACCTTATGCCGGATATGGTCTTTATGGACGTCATGATGCCGGAGATTGACGGCTTTGAAGGATTGGAGCGTATGCGCGCCAATCCTGAAACGCGCCATGTGCCGGTGATTATGTATTCCGGCGATATTTCCGAAGAAGCGCGCAAAAAAGCGCGTGATCACGGCGCGACAGGCTATTTGCCCAAACCGGCGGATGCCAACCGCCTCGATCATTTGCTCAATGCGCTTAATAAACGCAGCAAACCGACGCAAATACCGGCTGCAGCGCCTATACCGCCTGTTGAAAAAGCCAAACCTGCCAAACCGGCAAATATTTACGGCAAAGCGACAAGTCTGAGCGGTGACAGTCCTTTTGAATTGACGCAGGAAAACTTTGCTCCGGCGCATCAAACTTTTGAGGAAGCGCCACCGCCGCGTGCCGCAGTGAGAGAAGCGCCGCGCGAAGCGGAAATGCCGGTCTTGCAAGAAAGCGCCATGCCGATTGCGCCGGCTGCTGCAGCCTTATCGCCCGAAATTTTATCGCGCTTGGATGATTTGGAAGCCCGCTTGAATGCCGCACAACAAGCCGGCAGACCTAGTGCGCCGAGCACTCCGCCGGAAGTGGCTCAACGCCTCAACCGCTTGGAAGAAAAACTGAGTACGCAAAGCAGCAATGCCGCCTTGTTGGATTTTAGCGCCGATGTCGAGCGTCAGCGTCTGGATGTCATTTATTTGCAAAGACAAGTCGCTAAATCCGAGCAATTGGGCAAAGTGGCGGTCGGCCTTGCCGCTTTAGGACTATTGATTGCTTTGGCGGCGGTCATTCGTTCGATGTTATAAACTTAGATTTGTGCGCCTTCTCACGCTCTGCTTTATTTTAGCCGCCGTTGCGATAGTAAGCAGTTTTTTCTCCCTAGGCGCATGGTCCTTAAGCATCATGCTGCTGATTGTATTGCTATGGCAATATCGTCAGCAGCATATTCTTTTGTCTTGGATGAGGACAGGCGCCAAGAAATTGCCGCCGGATCTCAGCCTTCCTTATGATGAAATAGCCGCCTGCCATTATCGCGCACGCGAACAGTCGCGCAAACGCAAACACCGCCTGCAAGGCTTTTTAAGCGTTTATCACCGCGTGATTAATAATACATATTCCCGATGTGGCGCTGATTATCGATCAGCAGGGGCGTCTGCTCGGTTTTAACCGCAAGGCGCAGGAAATTTTAGGACTGGACCGCCGCTTGGATATCGGCAATAAAGTCGATTTCATGTTGCGCGGCAAGGGGCAGAAAGATTTTGGGAACGTATGCAGTCTGCCGACAGTGTCTTATTGCGCTTACTCTCCGAGTCCAATTATGTGCTTGAATTCGTGCAATTGCCTTTTCAAAGAAGCGAGGTGCTGTTATTGGCAAGGGATGTGAGCAAATATTATCAAGAGCAGGCGCGACGCAAAGCCTTTGTCGAAAATGCCTCACATGAGCTGAGAACGCCGCTTACCGTTTTATGCGGTTTCTTGGAAATTATGCAGCATCAAGAGGATATACCGGAGAAATGGCAGATGCCCCTGTAGGAAATGCGCAGCCATAGTCTGCGTATGCAATCCTTGGTAGAAGATATGCTGCGTCTGGTGCAGTTGGAGAACGGCGCGCGCGCCGTTCGTGCACAAGACTTGGATTTACAGCCTTGGCTGAAGCGTTTGATCGCAGAAATCAATGGACAATTTCCTGAGAGCGTTGGTATCGTTCTTGAAGAAATGGAGGATGTTATAGTCAAAGAATTGAAAAAGTATTACGGCGTTGGCTCGCCTTGCCGTACGCTCTTGTACTGTCTGCGGCTCGCCGCCTTGTACTACTTTTCACTTCTCCGACTATAGAGGGCAAACCATTTGCGATTAGGTGCGCGGAATACGGCATCGTCGGGAAAGCCTTGCCATAGGTATTCCGCTTGGACGTGGTAAGTGTTTTCGATATGTCGGAACAGTGAACGGGCTTGCATTATTCGACTAAATGACGAATATCGCCCACGGCTTCTTGTCCGAATGCCGCGCTTTCGCAATAAGTCAAAAGGGCGGCGGCGGTACTGGGCGCGCTTTGCAATGCGCCGTCTTGCTGCAAATCGAGAAAACGCTGCCGAATGGGGAAATCGGTATTGGCACGAATTTCCGCCTGCATGGCGGTATCAATCACGCCCGGAGCGATGCTGACCGCTTGAATATGCGGCTGCGCTTCGGCGGCGATATTACGGGCATGATGGTCAAGCGCGGCTTTGCCGGCGCCATAGACCGACCAGCCGGCATAGCTTTTATGTGCGGCACCGCTGCTGATATGTACGATACGCAGCCGCTGCGCTAATGCGGCGGCGGCATCGGCGAGCATTAGGGGCGCGCTGACGTTTAGGGCGACAGCTTGGGCAATGGCTGCCGCGCCCTGCCGTCCCAGTAAACGAGCCGGCTCTTGCGTGCCGGCGCAGTTAAACAGCCATAGTTCTTGTCCTTGGCAGAATTGCGCAAATGCCGCGCTTTCTAGCCATTGCTGCAAGGCGGCGCTATCGCTTAAATCCAAGGCAATTTGCTGCAATTGTCCGCCGTATTGCGCGGCGAGTGCGGCATTGCTGCGTCTGGCGATGCCGCAAACCTGTGCGCCCTGCGCTAGTAAGGCGGCGGCGAGTGCTTCTCCGAGTCCGCTGCTGTGTCCTGTGATGATGGCTTGTTTAATCATTCTGCGCTTCCTTTGCCAATAAGGCGTCTGCCAATCGGGCGAAACCTGCGCCGTCTAGGTTTTCGGGGCGCAGGGTCGGGTCAATATCGAGTTGCTGCAATGCTTCGCTGCTAAACCAATGCGACAGCGATTTGCGCAGCATTTTGCGCCGCTGGGCAAAGGCGGTTTTTACCACTAAGGCAAAATGCGCCGGCGATTGCACCGCCCATTGCGGTGCGGCACGCGGCACGAGTCTAACGACCGCGCTATCGACTTTCGGCGGTGGATCAAAGGCTTCGGGCGGAATATCAAAAAGCGATTCGGTTAGCAAATATTGCTGCAACATCAAACTCAAACGTCCATAGTCTTTATTATCCGGCTGGGCGACAATCCGCTCCACCACTTCTTTTTGCAGCATAAAATGCATGTCTTGGATGTGTTGGCGCTGCGCGAGGCAATGAAAGAGTATGGGAGAGGAAAGGTTGTAGGGCAGATTGCCGATGATACGCAGCGGTGCCGCCAGTCCCAAATCGACAAAATCCACCGTCAGTACATCCGCTTCGATAAGATTGAGTTTGCCGACCGCCGCCGCTTTGCGCGCCAAAGGCGCCAATACGCGGCTGTCGAATTCGATAGCGGTCAGCGCGCCGGCTTTGGCAAGCACGGGTAAGGTCAGCGCCCCCAAGCCCGGCCCGATTTCGATGATGCGCTCGTCGGGCTGCGGATAGATGGCACTAAGCATGTCGCCGATCACATGATCGTCGGCTAGGAAATGCTGCCCTAAATGTTTGGCGGCGCGGACTTCAGCCATGCTTATTCCTAGTAAATGCGGATATAGGCATTTTGCCGTGCTTCGATAATGCGGCGCTCCCATGCCTGCTGCATGGCGCTTTGGTAGAGGCTGGCACGGATGCGTTCGCGCAGCATGTCTTCGCTGCGATCCACTTGTTCGCGCTCATAGACTTTCAAAATATGCCAGCCGAAGCTGCTTTCAAAAGGCGCTTGCAGGCTGCCCAGCGGCGCTTTAATCATTTGCTCGGCAAAACGCGGATCAAGGGTGTCGGCGCTCAACCAACCCAATTCGCCGCCGCGCAGGGCGGAAGCGGGGTCTTGCGAGTATTGCTGTGCCAAAGTCGCGAAATCCGCGCCTTGTTGAAGCGCGGCATAAATTTGCTCGATGGTGGTTTTTGCCGCTTGAGGGTTGTGCGGATTATGGCGAATCAGGATATGCGCCATCCGTGCCTGCGGCACGATATAGCCTTCGCCGCCCGCCACCGAGGTACTGACGACTTTCAGGAAGTGCATACCGTCGGCATCGACCACCGGTTTATTGACCATTTGACCGCCGCGCAATCCCGCCACGGCACTAGCAAAGCGCAGGGGAATTTGCCCGATATTGACTTGTCCCAAATCGACCAGTCTGGCTTCGGGAATCTCCGCCGCCGCTTGGCTTAAATCATTGTTATGCGCGCGCAAGGCATCTGAAATGCGAGTGAGGGTTTCGGCAATCGCGGCGCCGCGTTCTTCCACCGGCAGATTAGGCACGGGCAGCAGCAGATCTTGCAGATGTATGGTGCTGCCTTCGCGGCGGGCGATTTGGGTTAATTGATCATTGATTTGCGCGGATGTGATACTGACTTGATTGCCCACTAAGGCTTCCTGCAATTTGGCTTGACGGATTTGCTCCGCCACGCTTTGCCGGTATTGCTGCGCATTCATGCCGGTTTGCTTTTGCACTTGGCTTTGCAAGTCGGCAGGGCTGAGCTGATTTTGCTCGGCAACGCGCATAATGCCTTCATCAATCTCTTCATCGCTGACCTGCACTTGATATTGCTGCGCCAATTGTTCAATCACATGCTGAATAATCACGCGATCCATCAGCAGTTCTTGCAACTGCATACCTGATAAGGGAATATCGCGCGGTAAAGCGGCGCGGGCGGCGGTCAGCTCTTTTTCCAATTGACGGCGGCTGATTGCTTCTTGATTGATAACCAAGGCAATCTCGTCAAGCGGCTGTGCCTGCGATTGGGCATATTCCGCCTGCGGACCGAATTGCAGGTTTTGCGCGCCGGCTAAGAGCGGGCAAAACATGAGGAATACAAGGCGCTTCATAAATTTTTCTCCTGCGGTAGGGGGGTGAAACCAGTGAGTTGCTTGTTCAATAATTTGCCGGTACGGCTGCCCATATTGCCCAAGCCTTTGAAAATAAATTCTAAATAAACAGCATTATGATGTTTGAGGCTGTCCGGTTCGTCGCGGTAATGCCGTCCGGCCACGCGCCATGCCCAACAGCAATCGTCATATTCCACGCCCAACATGGTATTAAAGCCGCGGTTTTCGCGCAGGGAATAGTCATAGCGTCCGAAAACGCGCCACTGCGGAGCAAAACGCCAGCCGCTGCCGATGCTTATTTGGTCGTAGTCGTTTTGATTGTAGCGGTGTCCGAAATGGATATAGCGGTCGGTGTCGAGGTTATAGCGCACATCGACGATGTTGCGCTCGTTTCGCCGCTGATTGGGGTTCCAGAAGGATAATCCGTATAAAGACCAATGGCTGTCAAAACGGTATTGCCCTTCTGTGACCAAGACGGAATTGTTATCCGCCACTTTGGTATTATTGTTCAGCCCTACGCGGCGCTCGTTGAAATATTGGATTTGACCGATGGAAAAACGTGCTTTTTCAAAGCCGTCCTCATCGCGGTAAAAACGCGAGGTGAGGGCGGTGGTCAATTGATGTGCATCGCCGATTTTATCGCCGCCGGTAAAGCGGTTACGAGCAAAGAGCCAGCTCCAAGATTTGGTCAGCTCGTCGCTGTCGAAATTAGGGATGTCGCTTTGGTCTTTATAAGGCGTGTAGAGATAAAACAGACGCGGCTCCAAGGTTTGGGTATAGCCTTCGCCGCCCCAAGTGAAGGCGCGCTCGAAAATTAAGCCGCTGTCAATGCTCAGTGTGGGCATGACCAAGGTTTTATTGCCGTCGCGGAAACGTCCGTTTTCAGGATGGAACATATAATGACGCGCCGAGAGGCTGATTTTCGGCTCGATAAAGCCGTAGCTCGCGCCCAGTCGGTAGGCGGCTTCCGCATTCAGGGAAAAACGATTGGCATCGCCGTAATCGTCTTTGGCAAAGCGCACCGCTTCGCCGCTCACGCCGAAGCGGAAATTGTCTTTACGCCAGTCTTTGCTGTATAAAATCTGCGGCATGCGGCTATAGGGCGTGCTGTGTTTACTGACATCGGGGCTGACGCGTTTGTAATCCTGCACGCGCAGCATCAGATTGCCCCAGTCGCCCGAGCCGCGCAGACGCGCATAGCGGTCAAGATACCATTTGTCATATATATCTAGCTCGCCGCGCAGGTCTTTTTGATAATCGATATCGGAGACGTCTTGATAATGCAGGTCGAAAGTCCAATTCGGATTGATGTCGTAGCGGTATTTTGCCGCCGTTTGCCAGCGGTTGTTATGATCGTATTTGGCATCCGAAGGCAGAATCGCACCGCTGATTTCTCCTGAGTGCTTTTCGGTCAAAAAGCGGTATTCTGCGCCCAGCATTAAGCCGCGTTTGCTCATCGGATGCAAAGTGAAAGTCGCGTCTTGATTAGGTGCGATGTTCCAATAATAGGGAATTTCCATTTCCAAACCGCGTTGATCCGAAGAGCCGATGGAAGGGGTTAAAAAGCCTGTGGCGCGGTCGTCGGTGGTCGGGAAGCTGAAATACGGCAGCCAGAATACCGGCGTATCCGCCACGCGGAGAGTCGCGTCGCGCGCCACCGCACGGTTGACATTATTGTCGATTTCCAAAGTGCGGGCTTTTAACTGCCAAGTGGGATCGACGCGTTCGCAAGTCGACCAAGTCACGTTTTCCAAATGATCGATATTGCTGCTGCGATCAATCACGGCTTTTTCGGCATGACCGTTGCTGCCGTGATCGCCTGCCGCTGTGGTTTTAGGACTGAGATAATAATCGGCGTCGGCAAAGGTCAGGCGGTTTTCCTGCATGAAATACTCGCCGTCTTTGCCTTGTACGGCGGCAGTCGGCATGCCCACAATCACGCCCTCGGGCGCGACAATATGTTCGCTTTCGCGCACATATTTCACATTCGGCGCAAAAATGTATTTATCCCCTTGGCGGACTTTAACCTCGCCCTCGAAATTCGCGGTCAGAAAATCGCTTACCGAGCTGTCCGACTCCACATGCACGCGATTATCCGAGACGTCGCCGCCCAAGCGCGTATATTGCATTAAAGGATCCACCGCGCATTGATGCGCCCACAAACGTAGCGGCAATAGAAATGCGCCACAGGCAAAAAAGAAGGCTATTCTGTGCAAAACCGCCACCCAATCAAAATGAAAAACGCTATTCTAGCAAACCGCGCCGCATCTGTGCATTCTCGTTTTTGCCCTCATGCGCTATCATATTGCTTTCAGCCAGTAATCACCGGAGCCACCATGAGCCATACTTCTCTTTTACGCCCGCAACGCGCCCTAATCAGCGTATCCGATAAAAGCGGATTGTTGGATTTTGCCCGTCGCTTAAGCGCCTTAAACATCGAACTGCTCTCCACGGGCGGCACCGCCGCTGCTCTGCGCGAAGCCGGCATTGCGGTTAAAGACGTTGCCGAACACACCGGTTTTCCCGAAATTATGGGCGGACGCGTCAAAACCCTACATCCGAAAATTCACGGCGGCATTTTGGCGCGCCGCGGCACAGACGAAGCCGTGATGGCGGAAAACGGTATCGGGGCGATTGATTTGGTGGTCGTTAATCTGTACCCCTTCCGTCAGACGATTAAAAAAGCAGGCGTAAGCCTCGAAGAAGCGGTGGAAAATATCGACATCGGCGGGCCTTCCATGCTGCGTTCCGCGGCGAAAAATCATCGCGATGTGGCGGTAGTGGTCAATCCCGGCGATTATCCCGCCGTCATCGCCGCGATTGAAAACCAAGGTATTTCGCAGGAAATGCGTAATCAGCTCGCCGTCAAAGCCTTCACGCATACCGCCGACTACGACCGCGCGATTGCCGTTTATCTGTCTAATCAATACGACAGCGAAAACGATGATTTTCCCGAACAACTCAGCCTTCATTTCCAACGCAGCGAAATCTTGCGCTACGGCGAAAACCCGCACCAACGCGCCGCCTTCTACAAATCCAACCGCCCCAGCGGCAACAGCCTCGCCGGTGCCAAACAGCTGCAAGGCAAACAACTCTCTTATAATAATTACGCCGACAGCGATGCCGCCCTGCGCGCGGTCTTAAATTTTGCCGACTGCGCCTGCGTAATCGTCAAACATGCCAATCCCTGCGGCGTGGCGCAAGGCATCAATCCGCAAGAAGCCTACGAACGCGCCTATCGTACCGACCCGACCTCCGCTTTCGGCGGCATCATCGCCTTTAACCGCGCGATTGACGCCAACACCGCCAAAGAAATCATCAGCCGCCAATTCGTGGAAGTCATCCTCGCGCCGGTATACAGCCCCGAAGCGCTGGAAGTTTTTGCGCAAAAGCCGAATATCCGCGTCTTGGAAATCAAAAACGACGGACACAGCACGCAGGAATGGCAAATCCAAAGCATACAGGGCGGCATCTTGGTGCAGGATTGGGACAGAGGCACAATCGCGCAAAGCGACATCAATATCGTCAGCGAACGTGAGCCTAGCCATAGCGAAATCAGCGACCTGCTCTTTGCATGGCGAGTGGTGCGTGCCGTGAAATCCAATGCCATCGTGCTGGCGAAAGACTTAGCCACCGTCGGCATCGGCGCAGGGCAAACCAGCCGTGTCTATTCCGCCAAAATCGCCGCCATGAAAGCCGCAGACGAAGGATTAAGCCAAAGCGAACTCGTGCTTGCCAGCGATGCCTTCTTTCCCTTCCGCGACGGCGTCGATGCCGCTGCCGCCGGCGGCGTGAGCGCCATCATTCAGCCGGGCGGCTCCATGCGCGACCAAGAAGTCATTGATGCTGCCAACGAACACGGCATTGCCATGATATTCACCGGTATGCGCCATTTTCGTCATTAATCGCTGAACAAGACTCGCCTTATCTGATCATGAGCAAGATAAGGCGGGCCGATATTTATGATATTCAGTCGATAGCAATGCTCTGAAAATGTTTGTGCTTTCCAAAGCTTGACTCGGCTATTTGAAAGAAAAGCGCATGTTGATGCAATTTCAATATATAAAACATGTTATTCGACTGACATTTTTCTTCTATGCACAAAATTCTCAAATCGATTGTTAAAAATATTCTGCAATTTGCCTTGTTCTTGGTGGTCTTAAGTGTTGCCGCGGATTACTGGCGTCGTCCTTCTGCACCTTTGAATGCCGCCGAGTATTCGCTTTCTACGCTATCCGGCAGTTCGCTTACCTTGGCGCAGCACAGTAGCAATCAAACGGTGCTGCTCTATTTTTGGGGCAGCTGGTGCGGCATATGCCGCCATACTTCTCCGGTGATACAGAAACTGCATGAAGACGGGGTGGCGGTTTTAGGCGTGGCGGTGCAGTCGGGCAGCGATGCCGATATTCGCGCTTATTTGGATAAGCAGGCTTGGCATTTTGACAATATTAATGATGCCGACGGCAGTTTGTCGCGGCAATGGCAAATGCAGGTTACGCCGACTATCGTGCTGGTGCGGCAAGGACGGGTGCTGCACAGCACCACTGGCTTGAGCAGTTATTGGGGATTAAAAACGCGTTTGATGTTGGCGGGGTGGCGGCATTAGGGGATATGCTATCGTTGAAGGATTGAAAAAGTATTACGGACTTGGCTCACCTTGCCGTAGGCTCTTGTATTGTCTGCGGCTCGCAGCCTTGTATAGTCGATTCATGACAAATACGAACATTATATTTTCAACCTTAGCTTAGGACGTTTACGCTAGAAAGCACAGGTCATGACAAATTGTGTTGGATGTAAATATTTAAGCTGCTGATTTATAGAGAAGCAGGTCGGATTTTTAAATCCGATAAATTTATATTTTAAGTAATGTCGGATACAAGTATCCGACCTCCCTATTGAAAAATGATTAATTTTGCCATGAATTTACTATACTTTAATTTTCACTTCTCCGATGATAAAGAATGAAAAATACGGCAGGTTTGCCCCACCTCGTATTCATCGTTTCGCCGATTGTTTGATTTGGCGCTGCCACAGCAGTTTCGCCAAAATTTTTGCGGTTTCCTGCGGCAAATAGCGAATGGCAAAGGGACGGTTTAAGGCGCTGCAACCCATGCTGTCGAGGATAAGGCTTGCCATGCGGTAGCGGCGGTCAAAGTAATTATGTTGCAGGGCGATGGCATGGATGTTTTTCAAAGCGATGATATGCCAATGCCGCCACAGCCAGCCGTCGCGGTAGAAGAAATAGCCTTTTTCGCAATGCCAGCCGGCAAAGGCGGCGCGCCTTACGGCGGCAATCAATTGCAGCGGTATCAGGGCAAGCCATAGCCACGCAGCGGATTGCACGGGAATTTTTTCGGAGAAACCGACCAAGCCCAGTGCTAAGATGCCGCAATAAAGACTGCTCTTAAAGACATAGGTAATGAAGATTCTGCGCCATGCCCGCGCCGCTAATCGCTGCACCTGCGTAAAATACGGCAGTTGCCAATGCCGGAGCAGGCTTTGAATCGTCTCCTGCTCGGCAATCGGCACTAACAGACTGATGCCGCGCTCGCCGCCTTTGCCGCCGTCCATGACGGCGGTATCGATGCTGATGCGGTAACGCTTAAACAGGCGCAAGCTGGGATTTTGCTGGATGCGCCAGACCTGTATGCGGGTTTTGCGGATATGGCTGCTGTGTTGGGTCAGCAGTCCGCGTTGTTGCTGAATGCGTTCGCCGCCGCTGTCTAAGAGCGTGAAATGGCTGTAGCCTAAATAAACAAAGAGAATGGCGGAGAGTTTATTCAATATCCATAGGACAAAGAGGGCAAGCAATGCCATGATCCACCAGCGGCTCAAGATTTCCGTCAGCCACAGACTGTCAAACAGACGCCCGCCAATCCACGCTACCATGCGGTCATAATCCTGAAACTCGATGAATACATAAAAGATAAAGGCGGAGATGCCCAAGCCTTGGTTAGTGCTTAAACCGAGGCGGATGAGTTCGCCGTGCGGCAGGGGCAGCAGATTATCGCCGGTATGCGGGATTTGCACTTCCGTCTGTGCGAGGGCGGAGTGATGCGACGATGATTGGCTTTGCTGCTGGCTGAGCAGATAGCGCTGCAAATGCTGCGCGTCTTCTAAAGAAAGTACGCGCAATACGGCTTCGGATTCGCCGCCGCTGCCCGCGGTTTCAAGCCGCACTTCCGCCACCGCCAGCCAACGATGCAAAACATTGCGGCGCAGATTGACATTATGTAGATTCGCCAGCGGCACATGGCGCACGGATTTAAACAGGCGACCGCTATAAATGACGATATCTTCGCCGCTGATATGCAGGCGGTAGGAAAGCGCATGCACCAAGGGCAGCACAATCAGCAGAGCGGCAAGAATCAAGATAATGCTGGTCGCCGTCGGGTCGCGAAATTGCTGCCATAAGCCCAGCGCCAGCGGTATGACGTTGCCGATCACGAGATTTATCGTAATAAAGAGCCATGAATGACGGTGCAGGCGGCGCGGTGTCAGGGCATTTAAGGCGACGCCTAGTTCAAAAGCCGTCATGAGGCAAATCCGCCGGCAGGCGGCGCATGCTCGCCAATCAGTTCATGGCGTACCGCTTGCGCGTCTTCATACAATAAGCCTCTAAGAACAACGACATTCATGCCGCCGGCGGTATGGATAAACAATTGACTGACCCCGAAACGGCGTTCCAAAGGCCCTTGCCGAACGTCCACATATTGCACGCGCGAACGCGCGATGTAATATTCATGCCGCTGCCACAAGCCGATATGAAAACAGAGACTATGATTATCCAGCCGCCATTGACAGCGGCGATGGCGCAGGACGCAGAAATAGCGGCCGTAAGCAGCAGAAGCAAGCGCCAAAATAGCGCCCCAAAACAAAGCCTTTAAAAAGAAGGTTTCCGATTGGGAAAACATTGAGAACAGAACAAATATCAAGCCTACATAAAGCGGCAAGACAAGCAGCAGTATCATTAAGGCAAGATTTGCCATTTGTTCCTGCAAAGCCTCACGTGGCAGCGGCTGAAAATCCATGCTTTACTCCTTCAAGGTTTTTTCAAAGGCATTGAGGCGCTTGTAAATCGACATCAGCTCGACAATACTGCCCCATGAAACGACGAGAAACTGAAACGCGCCTTCCACTTTACCAAAAGCGCGCACGATTTGCTGCATGATGCCCAAGGTCAAGGCGCCGGCAATCAGGCTCGGCCCGAGCGCAATGTAGGGAAAGAGGACGCTGGCTTGCAAATACGCCCATTTCACCAAGTCGAAATACAGATAATTCAGATAGAGAATAAAATAATTTTTGCGCACGTTTTCATAAAGCTGCCCTAAGGTTTCAGGGCGGGCGCGGTCGGCATGGTCTTCGCCGAAAACCAATTCTTTGCGATAGGCGGCTTCGACTTTTTGATTGTTAAATTCCAGTCCCGGCAAACGAATCGCTGCGCCCGCCAATAATGCCGTGCCGACGGCGGCGGAAATCAAAGCCACCCAGACCATCGAATTGGACACCGCGCCAATCCACGGCAATTGCGTTACATGCACGGAGAGCTTGTTCAATTCCGGTAAAAAGGCGAATAAAATCATCACGGAATGCAAAAGCGAGACCGCCAAAGCCTCTACAATGCGAGCAAAGCGCATCGTGTCTTCCTGCACGCGCTGCGAAGCGCCCTCAATATGGCGCAATTTCTGCCAATGGGCGGTGTAGTAATCATTCATCGCCGTGCGCCAGCGAAATACATAATGGCGGACAAAAAAGTCCAGCAGCACCGCAATGCTGACATAGACTGCGGCGATTTTGCCGAAGGTCAGCATCTTAAGCAGAAATTCTTCAAAACTGATGCTATTAGGCTCCGCCAAGACTTTTTGCACCATATCGTAAAAATCGCGAAACCAAGTATTGATATCCACATCCAAGGTTACGCGATACCATGTTGCCAATAAAATCAGCACCGAGCCCAAAGCCGACCAAGCGAACCAGCGGCGGTTTAAAAAGAAACTGCGAAACATCTCCGTCCTCTATCCAATCATGTATAGTCTCTTAACTTCAAAATGAGATTATTCTAAGCGCTTCTCCTGACAAAATGTGTATCTCTAAGTCTCATTTTGAAGTTAAGGTACTATAATAAACGTATAGCCCAAATAAGCTAAGAAAAAGCGGAGCATATACTCCGCTGCGTGAATGATAGTATAGCGCGAATTCGGAATAAGAAACCATGTCATTCAAGATGCGATTAGCTTTCCCTGACCGACTATCGCCGGCTACATCGGCATAGCGCGCAATAAACGGGTTCTCAATCCTCATCGCCCAAATAGCCGCCGGTTTGGCGCGACCACAGTCGCGCATAAACACCGTTTTGCGCCAATAATTCCTCATGGCTGCCCTGCTCGATAATCCGACCGGCTTCCAATACGACCAAGCGATCCATTTGCGCAATCGTCGATAAGCGGTGGGCAATGGCAATCACGGTTTTGCCCTGCATGAGCTTGTCCAAGCTGGCTTGAATCGCCGCTTCCACTTCGCTGTCCAAAGCGGAAGTGGCTTCGTCTAAAATCAGGATCGGCGCGTCTTTGAGCAAAACGCGGGCAATGGCAATCCGCTGTCGCTGTCCGCCGGAGAGTTTCACGCCGCGCTCACCGACTTGCGCATCTAAGCCTTCATTACCCTGCGGATCGGATAAATGGGCGATAAATTCCGCCGCTTCCGCCTGTTCAATCGCCGCCTGCAATTGCGCATCCGTGGCATCGGGACGACCGTAGAGAATATTCTCGCGCACCGAGCGGTGCAGCAATGATGTATCCTGCGTAACCATGGCAATATGGCGGCGCAAACTGTCTTGGCTGACTTCTGCGATATTGTGTCCGTCAATGAGGATTTGCCCCGACTGAATGTCGTAAAAACGCAGCAAGGCATTGACCAAAGTCGATTTACCCGCACCGCTGCGCCCGACCAAGCCGATTTTCTCGCCGCCGCGAATGTGCAGATTCAAATCGCTAATCACATTAAGCAGTTCATTGCTGCCGTCTTTATGATGGCGTTGATAGCTGAAATTCACGTTCTCAAAGCGAATCTCGCCTTGGCTGACTTGCAAGGTCTTGGCATCAGGCGCATCTTGCACGTTTTTGGGCAGGCTCAACATATTCATGCCGTCGGTTATCGTGCCGATTTGCTCAAACAAACTGCTCACTTCCCACATTACCCAATGCGACATGCCGTTTAAGCGCAAAGCCAAGGATACCGCCACCGCAATCGCACCGGCACCGACATCGCCGTCCAGCCATAAGCCGATTCCGACCGCGGTAACGGCGAAAATCAAGCCGTAATTGATGCTTGCCATACAAATGTTCAAGCCCGTGACCAAGCGGAATTGGCGGTACACCGTTTGCATGAAATCGCTCATGGAATCGCGTGCATAAATGCTTTCGCGCTGCGTGTGGGCAAAGAGTTTGACCGTGGAAATATTGGTATAGGCATCGGTGATGCGTCCCGTCATGGTCGAACGGGCATGCGCCTGCTCCTGCGCCACGCGCTTCAAACGCGGCACAAAATGCCACTGCATGGCGATATAGAAAGCAAACCAGACGATAATCGGCAGCAGCAAGACCCAATGAATGCTCGCCAATAACACAAACATTGAGAAGAAATACACCACCACATAGACCATCACGTCCATGGTTTTCAGCACCAATTCCCGCACCGCCAAAGCCGTCTGCATTACTTTGGTGGACACGCGCCCTGCAAACTCGTCCTGATAAAAGCCCATGCTCTGCTCAAGCAGATAATTATGCATGCGCCAGCGCACCGCCATCGGGAAATTGCCCATTAAGGCCTGATGACGCACCAAAGAAGTCATCAAATTCGTCAGCGGCAAAAACAGCAGCAAAACCAAACTCATGCCTAGCAAACGCCATTTTTCATCCGCCAAAAAATGCTCGGGATTCGCCGCGCCCAGCCAATCGACGATTTTGCCCATAAAGGCAAACAGCGAAACTTCCATGACAGCAAGTAAAAAACTAAAGATTCCTACCAAAACAACCGGCAACAGAAAACCGCGGGAATAATAGCGGCAAAAAGCCAATAAAGTTTTAGGCGGAAAACCATTTTCTCCCTCCGGAAAGGGGTTCGTCCAACGTTCAAAAAATTTCAGCATCTCATACTCTTTTCAATTCAGGCGGCTATTATAGCGGCAAGACAGAACTAAGGCATTATATAGTCGAAGAATTGAAAAAGTATTACGGCGTTGGCTCGCCTTGCCGTACTATCTGTACTGTCTGCGGCTCGCCGCCTTGTACTACTTTTCCACTTCTCCGACTATAGTCGAGGAATTGAAAAAGTATGACGACCTTGGCTCGTCTTGCCCTACGCTCTTGTACTGTCTGCGGCTCGCCGCCTTGTACTACTTTTCCACTTCTTCGACGATAGTCTGCGGCAATAAAAAACCGACCGTAAAGGTCGGTTTTTTAAATGCTCTTTATCGGCAAATTATTTGATTTTTAAATCTTCTTCATTACCGCCTTTTTCAAGGTATTCGCTAAACCATTTCGGTTGGCGGCCTTGCCCCGTCCAAGTTTGTCCGCTTTGCGGATGCACATATTTAGCGGCGGCAGGGCGGCGTTTGCCTTTGGCTTTCGCTTCGCCGCCGGTTAATACGGCGATTTGCTGCTCCGCGGCGGCTTGGATTTCTTGGGCGCGTTTTTGGCGTTGGGCGCTCAATTGATTGGTTAATTCGACGAAAGTCGCATTATCTAATTTTGAAATTTCATCTAAAAGCTGAGTTAAATTCATGTATGCTTCCTTATGTATATTTAATAACTGTCACTTAAGACCCGGCTATTTTAAAATCGATTTTTCATTTATGCAAGCAATAAAAAAGAGCCGATGTAATATCGGCTCTTGGATAAGAAAAGATTAGAAGGTTTGGCTGCGCAAATAATCGCGCAATTCGCTGCCTAATTGCGGATGTTCCAAGCCTAATTCGATATTGGCTTGCAAGAAGCCGAGCTTGTCGCCGCAGTCATAGCGTTTGCCCTCATAGCGATAGGCTAATAAGGTTTTCTCCTTAATCAATTTTTGAATCGCATCGGTTAATTGAATTTCGCCGCCGGCGCCGGCTTTGGTGGATTTTAAGATTTGCATAATCCGCCCCGGCAGAATATAGCGCCCGATTGCCGCCAAATTAGAAAGCGCAGTGCCTGCACGCGGTTTTTCGACGATGCCTTCAATGGTAGAGGTACGTTCATCTAATTTTGCGCCTTCGGTAATAATACCGTAGCGATGAGCATGCTCATCCGGTACTTGCTGCACGCCGATAACGCCTTGCTGATGCTTATTATAAAGCTCGACCATTTGTTTCATCACAGGGTTGCCATTGCTATTAATAATTAAATCATCAGCTAATAAAACGGCGAACGGACGATCACGCACAATCGGTTCCGCCATTAATACGGCATGTCCCAATCCTAATGCCATTTCTTGGCGAATAAAGGTAATGTGCATATCGCGCGGCTTAATACGATGCACGACGTCAATAAATTCTTGTTTATTACGATTGGCCAATTCGGTTTCCAATTCATAGGCCATATCGTAATGTTCGGTAATCGACCATTTATTACGACCGGTAACAAAAATCATATTGCGGATACCGGCGGCATAAGCCTCATCGACGGCATATTGAATCAGCGGTTTATCCACCACCGGCAACATTTCTTTGGGCGTGGATTTGGTAGCCGGCAAAAAGCGCGTGCCGAATCCAGCCACTGGAAAGACCGCCAAATTGATTTTTTCAGCTTCAGACATCGTTATTCTTCCATTTCTTTAAGTTGTTCAAGTGCCTCAGACAAGGTGTCTGCGGCATAGATGTTCAGTTTAGCACGGGCGCGGGGCAGATTAGCGCGCGGCAAGATTAACTTTTTAAAACCATGTTGTTCCGCCGCCTTAATTCTGGCTTCGCCGTTGGCGGCGGGGCGTAATTCTCCTGCTAAGCCGACTTCGCCGAAAATCACGGTATCGCGCGCAATCGCTTTGCCGCGCAAACTCGAGACTGCCGCCGCCAAGACCGCCAAATCCGAGGCGGTTTCGCTGATTTTCAGCCCGCCGACCACATTCACATACACATCCATATCGTGCATGGAAATGCCGCCATGACGATTCAATACCGCCAGCAGCATCGCCAAACGCCCGCCGTCAAAGCCCTGCGTAACGCGGCGGGCATAATTGCCGCTATTGGCATCGACCAATGCCTGCACTTCCACCAATAAGGCGCGACTGCCTTCCCAGACAGGAAAAATCGCGCTACCCGCCTGATTGCCGTCGGGGCGGGATAAGAAAATCGCCGAGGGATTGCTGATCACTTTCAAGCCGTTTTCCAGCATCGCGAACATGCCCAGTTCATTCACCGGCCCGAAGCGGTTTTTAATCGCGCGTAACATACGAAAACGGCTGCCCGCCTCGCTTTCAAAATACAGCACCGTATCGACCATATGTTCTAAAACACGCGGGCCGGCAATCGCGCCTTCTTTGGTCACATGTCCGATGAGAAATACCGTCGTACCGCTGTTTTTGGCAAAACGCACCAATTGCGCCGCGCATTCGCGCAATTGGCTGACGGCACCGGGGGCGGCGGACAGTGCTTCGGAATACAGGGTTTGAATGGAATCCACGACCAAGACTTGCGGCTGATGCGCTTCGGCGGTGGCTAAAATCCGCTCGATTTGGGTTTCGCTGTATAAGGCGATTTTCTCGCGCGACAAACCCAAACGTTGAGCGCGCAAACCAATCTGCCGCGGACTTTCTTCGCCGCTGACATACAGACATTCCACCTGCTGCGCCAAATGATGCACCGTTTGCAGCAATAAAGTCGATTTGCCGATGCCCGGATCACCGCCGATTAAGACCACACTGCCGCGTACCAAACCGCCGCCCAAAACGCGGTCGAATTCGCTGATACCGCTCGGCATGACCGTATCGCGGTGTAAATCCACCTCATGCAGACGTTGCACCTGACCGGCGGCAACCCCTGCATAACCGCCGCTGCGCCCGCCGCGCGGCGGCGTTTTCGTCTCGACGACCGCTTCTTCTTGCAGCGTATTCCATTCGCCACAGGCATCGCATTTGCCCTGCCATTTGGGAAAACTGCTGCCGCAAGACTGGCAGACAAAACGCGTTTTCGCCTTAGCCATGGCGCACTTCCAAACGCACCCGCGGCGTCAGCATCGTGCTTAAGGTATAAGGAATCGTTTCTGCCGCCGCCGCCACCTCTTCTGCCGCCAATTGCTTGCCGAACAGCTCTACCGCCGTGCCGGCGGGATAATTCTCCGTCCCCAACCAGACTAAAGCCATATCCATCGTCACGAGCCCGACCAAATAATAGCGCCTGCCCTCAATCAAGACCGGCACTTTGCCGCTCTCAATCCGCCGCGCCCAGCCGTCGCCGTAGCCAATTGCTATCGTGGCAAGATAACCTTCGCTCGGCGCAATAAAACTTTGCGCATAGCCGGCGCTCTCGCCTTGCGATAAATAATGCGTGGCAAGAATTTCGGTTTGCAAAGTCATGACCGCCTGCAAACCGAAATCCGCGCCGCAGCTGTCTTCAAAAGGCGAAAGACCGTAAAGCATAATCCCTGCGCGTAGCCATTCGCCCTGCGCCGCCGGCAGGCGGAATATGGCGGCGGAATTGGCATAGCTGCGCTGCCAAGTATCGGGCAGCTGCAGATGTTGTAGCTGTGCCAATTGTCCCTCTGCATGCGCCAAATCCTCGCTGTCGGCACAGGCAAAATGACTGACTACACCCTGCCAATCCACATACGGCATACATAATGCCTGCGCAAACAAAGCCTCGCTCTCCGCCGCCGCAAAACCCAAGCGGTGCATGCCGCTGTCGATTTTCAGCCAAGCCTTGAGCGGCGTTTGCGCGGCGGCCAGCCAATCCAATTGCCGCTGATGATGAATTACCGGCTGCAAATCCTGCTCGGCGCACAGGGCGATTTCCTCGGAACTGAAAATCCCTTCCAATAAGACAATCGCCTGCCGCAGACCTGCCGCCCGCAAAGCCACAGCCTCCTCGCTGCAGGCTACCGCATAGCAGGGCGCGACATCGGCAAGAGCCTGCGCCACGCTCAGCGCATCATGCCCGTAGGCATTGGCTTTGACCACCGCCATCATGCGCGCCTGTGGCGCTTGTGCCTGCAAAACCTGCCAATTGTGGCGCAGCGCGGCAAGGTCAATGATTTTTTTCAATGGACGCATGGCATTCCTTAATAATCGTCGTCATCAATAGAAGGGGCGGCATCGCGGAACAGCGAAAACTCGCCTTCAAAAATCAGCGGCACCGTACCAATCGGGCCGTTACGCTGCTTGCCGATAATGACTTCTGCTGCGCGCGGATTGGCGTTTTGCTTGTTATACACCACATCGCGATAGACAAACATAATCAAATCCGCATCTTGCTCAATCGCCCCCGATTCGCGGATATCCGACATAATCGGGCGTTTATCGGTGCGGCTTTCCAAGGAACGGTTCAACTGCGACAGCGCGATAATCGGCACTTCCAATTCTTTTGCCAATAATTTCAAACCGCGCGACAAATCGCCGATTTGAGTGGCGCGGTTCAAATCAGAGCCGCCACCGGTAGGCAATTCCATCAATTGCATATAATCAATCAAAATCAAGCCCAATTCGCCCTGTTCGCGTTTTAAGCGGCGGCAGCGGTTGCGGATTTCGTTCAGGGAAATATTGGAACTGTCGTCGATAAAAATTTTCGCATTCATCAATTGCGAGCCGACCGCATATTGGAAGGCATTGTGATTTTGATTGAATTGACCGCGGCGCAGCTGATTTTGCGGAATTTTAGTCAGGGAAGACAAAATCCGCAGCATCAATTGCCGCGCCGGCATTTCAAGGGAAAAAATCGCTACCGGCAATTCCGCCAATAAAGCCACGCTTTGCGCAATATTGATGGAAAACGCTGTTTTCCCCATCGAAGGACGTCCGGCAATAATAATCAGGTCGCCGCGCTGCAAACCGCTGGTCATATTGTCCAGCTCGGTAAATCCGGTGGGAATACCGGTTACCTCGCCGTCAATCTGCGCCATTTTTTCAATCAAATCGATGGTTTCTGCCAAGACTTGCCGCGTACTCATCAAACCCTGATTGCCGCCGCGGTCGAAAGACTCGGTAATGGCGAAAATTTTGCTCTCGGCATTATCCAAAATCGTACGCGCATCGCGCCCCTCGGGGAAAAAGGCGCTGTTGGCAATCTCACCGGCAGCGCTGATCAAACGCCGTTTAATGCTTTGTTCGCGCACAATTTGCGCATAAATTCCGGCATTGACCGTACTTGGCACTTCCATTGCGATGCGGCGCAAATACTCGTCGCCGCCCGCCTTGTCCAATTCTTCCTTATCGCGCAGACGCGTGAGCAAAGTCGGGCGGTCGAAAGGCTCGTTGCGCTCCGCCAATTCGGCAATCGCCGAGAAAAGCAGGCGGTTGTTGTAATAATAAAAATCCTCCGCCTGCACCACCTCGCTGACTTCGTCCCAGCATTGATTGTCCAGCAATAAGGCGCCGATGACCGCCTGCTCGGCATCGCTGGAACGCGGCGGTTCTTTGACCCGCTCGGCATTGTCATACGAAGAAATAGCGCTTTGATTTTCCATACCTACACCTTATAACTCTATCGACTGAAAAAATGCCGCCCGCCAACCCTGATTGAGCAGGGCATTGTCTTTGTCTTTCAACCACTCGCGCATCTGCCGCGGCGTTGCCAGCATCTCGTCGCTGATATTGAGAGCCGCCGCCGTGCGATGCACATATTTTTCCAATTTCTGATAGCGGCTTTGCTCGCGCGCCGCCAAACGTAAACTACGTTCGGGGATCGGCGGACTTTCTTGACGATAACGCGCAAATGCTGTCTCAATCGCCGCACTGTCTTGCAGCATCGGATGCCTCGGCGGCAGTAATTCCGCCAAATCCAGCGCATTTTCAGGCTGACGGCGTGCAGCAGCAACCAAATCCTCATCGCTTAAGACTTTGCGCCGCGGCAAATCCTTGGCGGCGGCAATCTGCTCGCGGATATCCGTCAATGCCTGTGCGGCGGCGTAATGGGCGGTGCGCAAATGCTGCGGCGCACCGCGCAATTTATACCAAGGCAGCGACGCAGACGGCGCAAGGGCTTGCGCCAATTGCCGCGCACATTCTTCCTGCCACCAAGTCAGTCGTCCCAAGGCTTGCAAATCCGCCACCAATAAAGGATAGACTTGCGCCAATAGTGAGACGTCATCGGCGGCATAATCGCATTGCGCCGCCGACAGTGGGCGCGCCAGCCAATCGCTGCGGGTCTCGCTTTTGGGCAGCAAAATGCCCAGATAATGCGCGACCATATCGGCATAGCTGATTGCTTTCTGCGGATAGCACAGGGCAAAGCCGATTTGCGTATCGCGGATTTGCCGCGGCAGCACTCCGCCGATGCTGTACATCAATTCGATATCTTGGCTGCCCGCATGTAGCACCAGCGGCGCCTCATGGGCGGCAAGCTGCGCCCACAGTCCCTCCATTGCCTGCTGCATCGGATCGCATAATTGCACCTGCGCCCAATCCGGCTGATACAGCTGGAGCAAAGCCAGTTTCGGATAATAATGTCGCTCGCGGACAAATTCGCTGTCATAGCAAAGGATGCGTGCGGCGTTTAAAGATTGCGGCAGACCGAGCTGCCATGTGCTGTAACTCATGGAATAAAAGATTCGCCTTGCCTAGCGGAAAAAGCGGCTAAGGTATCATAAATCGCCATAGATAGAGCGGCTTTATGCTGCGTCTATTTCGGAGAAGTGAAAAAGTATAGTACCTTAACTTCAAAATGAGACTTAGAGATACACATTTTGTCAGGAGAAGCGCTTAGAATAATCTCATTTTGAAGTTAAGAGACTATAATACAAGGCGGCGAGCCGCAGACAGTACAAGAGCGTAGGGCAAGGCGAACCAACGGCGTAATACTTTTTCAATTCTTTGACTATAATGGCTTAGGGAAATAGTAGGCATAATATTGAATGCTCAGCCAACGTCCGAATTTAAAGCCGACTTCGGGAAATTCGGCGATTTTGCGAAAGCCCAATTTCTCATGCAGGGCTTCGCTGGGACGGTTGCCCAAGGTCAGATTGGCGATTAAGACATGCACATCACCGCGCGCGGCAAGTTTGTCTATCAAGGCTTGATATAAGGCGGCGCCCAAGCCGCGGCAGCGTTCTACCGAGCGTTCGGCGTCCAAATAAATCGTGCTTTCAAAACTGTGCGCATAGGCAGGGCGATCTATCCACGGTTTGGCATAGGCATAGCCGATGAGTTTGCCTTGCATTTCGGCAATCAAATATTCGCCATGGGCAAGAATGCCGCGCATTTGCGCAAGTTTCTGCGCTTCGGATTGCGGGCTGTCGTCAAAGCTGATGACGGTGTGCAGGGAATAATGATTGTAGATGCGCGTAATGGCGGCGACGTCGCTTTCTTCTGCGGGGCGGATTGTCCAAGGATTCATATGTGTTTATCAAAATTTCCTTACTGGTTGAAACCCTCCCTTTTTTAGGGAGGATAATCTTGTGGGAGAGGTATAGTACCTTAACTTCAAAATGAGACTTAGAGATACACATTTTGTCAGGAGAAGCGCTTAGAATAATCTCATTTTGAAGTTAAGAGACTATATAAAGACAAGAAAAAAGAGCGGCACAGTGTGACCGCTCTTTTTTCTTGTCAGCGCTTTATTTTTTCGCTTTTTCCTGCATGGCAATCATTCTTTCCAAAGCCGTTTTAATATCGTTTTCATTAAAAGGTTTGCAAATAAATCCTCGCGCACCATATTGCAAAGCCAATAAAGCGGTGGCTTTGTCAGAGAGGGCGGAGACGACTAAAATGCTCACGCCCGTTCCTTTTGCCACTAACTGTTTGATACATTCCAAACCGTCCATATGCGGCATGGTTAAATCCATGGTGACCAAATCGGGGCGGAATTGATCGAATTTTGCTACCGCTTCTTCGCCGTCTTTGGCAGAGGCGACGATTTGAATGTCCGAATCAGCAAAACTTCTGGTGATTCGATTACGGATGATATTGGAGTCATCAACAATCATTAAGGTATATGCCATATTTTATCCTCTAATTTGAAGGAAAAATCGCCACCATTCTGGTGAACTGATTTTCCTTGCTAGTTACGCTTAATTTGCCCTGCGCGGATTTTATCAAATCCGCCACAATATCCATACCTATGCCGCGTCCGGCATCTTGGGTTTGCTGTTTGGCGGTGGAAATGCCGGAGGTCATCATGATGCCGTATAGCGCCTGTTCGGACATCTGCTGCGCCGAGGCGGCGCTTGCCAAACCGGCTTCTACCGCTTTTTGCCGCAATTGATCCAATTGAATACCTTGTCCGTCATCTTCAATACCTAAGCACAATTCTCCTTTGGCGTTGTTACGCAGCAAGAGCTTGATCGTGCCTTGCGCCGGTTTGCCCGCCGCCTCGCGCACTTCGGGCATTTCGATGCCGTGCACAATCGCATTTTTCAAAAGCTGAATGGCAATATCTTTATAAACCGTGAATTGCTCGTCTTGCGCATAGACTTCGTCGAAGCCTTCGCATTGCAGACGTACCTGTTTGCCGTAGCGTTGGGCAATGTTTTGCGCATACTGTTCGAAATAGACTTTCCAATGCGTCTGTGGAATGGCTTTGTCTGCCTGCAGACTTGCGGAGGTATTGGCGCCTTCTTCGGCATGGTTCATGCTGCGGCCCATGATGCGCAGGCGTTCGATCAAATTGCTGATGAATTGGTTTAATTCCAGCATTTCTTCCAAGTTTACGGTAAAGGACAGGAAGTCATTGCCGCTCAGATTGACACGCTGTTGCAATTCTTTTAAGAGCTCTTCCTGTTTTTCCGCTGCATTTACAAAACCTTCCAAGCCCAAAGCCGAAGCGTCGCCTTTCAGGCTGTGCATTTCGCGAAAGAGCAGATTGCTTTTATCGCGCAAGTCCATGCGTCCATGCACTTTTTGTTTCAAGACTTCGTTCATCTTATCGATTCTTTGCTTGGTATTGGCAATGAATGACAATAAATGCTGTTGATCGATGGATAAAATAGTGCCGATCATTTCCAATTCGCGGTCATGCTGTTCTCTTACTTTTTCAAGGTTTCTTTCCAAAAGCACCGCTTCGGTTACATCGACCACGCTGACAAATACCCTATTCACTTCATCGTTTTGCTCATTGTTGATGCGCAAGAAGTTGAAATCCAGATATTTGGTTTGTATCGTACCGTCGTCTGCCAAAATATTGGTCTTAATTTGCTTTAAGGGATTTAAATCTTGGATTAATTCTTCCACTACCCAAGCGTTATACAGCTGATCGACGAATAATTTGGCATTGTTCAAATCCGCTTCTGAAATCGAGCCCTGCAAAATTTCTAATAAGGTTTTGCCTTGCAGATCCTTTTTCTGCAAAATCGATTCCAAGCTGCGCGAATATTCGTCGGAAATCACCAATTCTTTGTCAATCAGGAATAAGCCTTCATTTACCGTATCCAAAATATCGGTGGTCTGCTGACGGGCAATGGCTAAGCGGCTGTCGCCTTGCAGTAATTGACGCAGAGCGCCGAAGACGATGAAGAAGAATAAGAGAAATGCCAATGCCAAGCCGCCCAATTGAATTTGTTCGGATAATTTGGATTGTTTGGCAATTTCCGTATCCAAGGCGGCGGATAGGTGATTGGCTTCGGTCAATAATGCCTGATTATACAGACGCGAATAATCGACCAGATAGTTACTGGTTTGCTCCGATACCACGCCTTTTTGCGTATCGCGAATGAAGTTATCGAGCAAACCTAGATAAGGCGTCCAAATCTTCTGGGTTTCCGCCAAGCTTTTTACCGCCGCAGGATTGTCGGCAGGAGATAGGTTTACGTTGTTGCCGTCTGTGCCGCTGATGCTGCCGCCTCTTTGGAATGCCGCTAAGCCTTGAGTAAATAAATCACGCTGCGCCTGAATTTCCGCAATTTTATAAATGGCAATTTGCGGTAATTCCTCCAGCTTGACTTCCCGCTGCGCCGTTTGAGAGAGCGGGGCTTTTTGCGCCAAGGCTTCTTGAATGTATAGATTAATATCGTAGAGGTTTTTGGATAATTGTTGCGTAATTGTCCCTTGTTGTCCGGAAACATCAAGCGCTTGAGCCAATTGGGCAAAGCGTGCGGCGAATAGATAGTTCAGCAATAAGGTCGAAATCGTCAACAGCAGAAACATGACGACTAAAATAATGAGGGATAAATACTTGCGATATTTAAACGGTTTTTTGGTTGTGGCTTTCATCAAAATTTCCTTACTGGTTGAAACCCCTCCCTTTAGGGAGGATAATCTTGTGGGAGAGGTGTAACCTCTTCCAATTCAGGGTAACACGTAGAGCGACGCTTTATGTGTCGCTCTGTGTGTTGAAACATCAATTTCTCCAAATATCTTTATTTACCGGCTTCGGGGTCTTGATAGGGAACATTTATTACTTTGTATTCCATACGATAATCAATGCCTTTCATCGCCTCTTCGCCGGCGGCTAAATTCGCGGCTAAGCGCAAGGCGGTTCTGGCCTGATTGTCGTAATCATTAAATACGGTTGCCACCATCTCGCCGGCACGTACCATGTCTTTACCGATGGCGCCGCCGTCAATGCCGAAAACAGGCAGTGAAATATTGTGTTTTTTCAAGGCGTCAATCGCGCCGATCGCCATATTGTCATTATTGGCGAGCAAGATTTCTATTTGATTGAATTCAGGCGATTGTATCCAGTTTTCCACCACTTCGGCGGCTTTGTCGCGGCGGAATAGGGCGGTTTCTTGGAAGATTTTTTGCACCGGCAAACCGAGGGCGGGATAGTTTTGCATCGTACCTACCGACCATTTGGTACGTGCCATGGCGCCGGCATGGTTGGGAATGCCTTCCAATAAAGCATAGGCAATCACGCCGTCTTGGTTTTTATCCCATTGAGGATTGGTCTTCCAATGTTTGAGCACTTGCAGGCCTTGGATAACGCCGGCTAAAGCCGCATCGCCATCAACGAAATAGCTGTTATGGCAGTCGGCAAGATTTTTATCGCCGGGGTTGCGGTTGATATAAACCACGGGAATGCCTTTGGCACAATATTTATTGACGAATTCTTGTCCTGCAGAGACGTCCACCAAATTGACGACTAAGGCTTTCGCACCTTGGGCAATCATGTCATCAAGCTGTTGGTATTGCAGGTTTTGATCATTATTGGCTTGTTGCAGTAGTAATTTGAGTGCAGGCTGTTCTTTGCCGGCTTGCTCAAAAGATTGGTACATGTCTTTAAAAAAAGCGTTCGTTTCGGTTGCGCTCATTGAAACGCCGACAGTGCTTGCGGGGTAGGCGGTGTTTGCTTGTTCTTCCGATTGGGAGCAGGCGGCACATAGGGTAATCGCAAGCCCTAAAGGCAGGCAATATTGGTTCATTAAGTCTCCTTATTGTAAGATCTGAAAATAAAAACAGGGTTTTAGGCTGCGTTGCACTTCATGTTTGAATCTGCCTCATATTAAAATCACGGATAGCCCAGGATACTTGCTTACGGATTTTCTTTTGTAATTAAAGCAAACCCACTCTCCATCAACAACAAACTACTGGCGGTGGTGAGCCACGCAGAAAAAGGTCATGAAACAAGCTGATTAGTTGATCAACAGCAGACTACTGGCGGTGGTGAGCCACGTTGGCAAACCACCTGCAAAACCACGCCACACTCGCCAACCCATCAACAGCAAAAACAGCACCACCATGGCTAACGTCAATAGCAACGCCAACCAAGTGGGCATGTGGCAAGTGGGTATGTGGGGAACTATGGGCGTTTGAGTGGGCTGTTTATGAAGCGATGTTTAATTTTTCATCTTAGTTTTCATTGTTCATCTTAATTTTTGGCACAAACACACCATAGCCTGATTGCTGCATTTTATCCACAGGAATAAACTGCAACGCACCGCCATTGATACAATAGCGTAAGCCTCCCTTATCTTTAGGACCATCAGGGAACACATGCCCTAAATGGGAGTCTGCCACTCGTGAGCGAACTTCTGTGCGTATCATGTTATAGCTAGTGTCGTTGTGCTGGGTGATGACCTGTGGGGCAATCGGTTTGGTAAAACTTGGCCAGCCACACCCTGAATTGTATTTGTCTGTGGACAAAAATAATGGCTCACCACTGACCACATCGACATAAATACCAGGGGCAAATAAGTGGTCATATTCATGGCTAAATGCCCGTTCTGTACCCCCATTTTGGGTGATGTTGTATTGGGCTTTGCTGAGTGTGTTTTTAAGATTTTTGTCTTTATATGTCTGATACCGCTTGGGGTCAAGGGCTTGTTCAATGCTGCTGGCAGGTGCTAAACTTTGCGATGGTTCGGTCGGTAGGGCATCATCTGCCAAGCTGATATCAATATGACAATAACCATTGGGGTTTTTGCTCAGATAATCTTGATGATAATCCTCTGCTTGAGTAAAATTTCGTAGTGGCAAATTTTCTACCACGATGGGGGATTTGTGCTTGTTCTGTAATTGTGCCAGAGCGTTGGTGATGATGGCTTTGTCTTCTGCTGTTGTGCTGTCTTTAGAATAATAGATGCCTGTGCGGTACTGCACACCACGGTCGTTGCCTTGTTTGTTGACACTGGTGGGGTCAATCACTCGAAAATAGTATGCCAGTAAGGTTGCCAAGTCAATTTTATCACTGTCATAAGTTACCTTAACTGTCTCTGCATGACCCGAACCTGCGATGACTTGCTCATAACTTGGGTTGTCGGTATTGCCATTGGCATAGCCTGACACGGCATCAACCACACCATCTATCCGCTCCATATAAGCTTCCACGCCCCAAAAGCAACCGCCTGCCAAATAAATGGTCTTAGTGCGTATGGGCGAACCATCGGCTTTATAAAACGCTTTGGTTGATGAGACTGGTTTGGCATTGGCAACCACGCTGGGGGTATTTTTGCCCTTTAAATCAGCAAAATCCTTATCTGCATTTTGTGCCAACGCTTGGGCTTGCTCAGTGGTCAAGTTGCCTTTTATCAGACGCACCAAATTGCCTTTTTTATCCAATATTGCCCAACTTGGATACACTTGCACGCCAAGACGAGCAATCAGCTCCCCCGAATCATCAAGCAGCACTGGTAATTTAGGATAATCACCTTGCACGCCAGCATACCACTGGCGAAACTCATCAGCAGGTTTTTCATTTAAATGACTGGGGCTTGCCACGGTGATGATGTTCAGCCCTGCAAAGGCAGGGTCTTGTCGCCAGTCTTGAGTTTCTGCCAAAGTTCCCAAGCACAGTGGGCACCAACTCGCCCAAAACTTCACCAAGGTGGGTTTATCGGCATCAATGACTTGCTTGCCTGTTTCACCCAAATGATGGGTAATTTGTGGCAAGGCAGACAAGTTTTTGAGCGTTTTAGATGGCAACATGTCTTTGCTGTCTGTTTTACCTGCCATGTCACTGTGAGTAACCGCATCGCCATTCGTCACATTGTCGTGAGCGTTGCTCATTTGCCCACAAGCGGACAACAACACGCTGATAAGGGCAATACTGCCCTTAGCCGCATGATTTTTAGTAACATGGTTCATGATATGGCTCATGGTATGCTTGATGGGGGTGTTCATAAATTCCTCACATGACAAAAATTGCCTTAACTTGCCGTAAAAAATGTACCTTAATGCGTCAATGCGTCAGTGGCATTCACTCAATGGCATCCATCATGATAAACGAACTGTCCAATGGTTGCCAAGTTGTTTGTGTGGTCATTTGTGTTGTGATTGATGTTGGCAAATGTTTTTTATAACGATGTTTTTCTGATGATGTTTTTCTAGCAATGTTAGGGCGTGTTGAACATTGAGAAAGAAAATTTTGCCAAAAAAATAGCGAGATAGTACACTTTAAGCTCTGAGCCAAAAAGAGAACTACTCGCTATGACTAAGCCCAGACTCATGCTAAATGATAAGCGCTAAATGATAAGCAATATAAAAGACTTAAACCCATTTCACTTGAAATTGGATTGTATGACAAACCCAACTTACGAAAGACTGTAGAAGGTGTATTGTATCGAATGCGAGTAGGCTTACCATGACGAGACCTACCCAAATATTTTGGGAAACACAATACAGTTTACAAAGCCTTCAACCGTTGGTCAGCCAATAACAAGCTCATTTTACTGTTTAACAAAGTAATAAACCAACCAGACATGGAATGGGTATTTATTGATGATAGCCACATCAAAGCCTATCAACATATAGTCAAAGAATTGAAAAAGTATTACGGCGTTGGCTCGCCTTGCCGTACGCTTTTGTACTGTCTGCGGCTCGCCGCCTTGTACTACTTTTTCACTTCTCCGACTATAGTAAGCAATCCAATGACCATATGGACTGGTATTTATATAAGTTTCGGCATTTAGTCGAAAACGCTTTTTGCAAAATTAAAGATTATCGAGCGATTGCCACACGCTTTGATAAGCTAAAAAGAAACTTTGAAAATAATGTGGCTCTAACCTTTGCTTATCAATGGCTTAAGATATGAATGTTCAATAGATCCTAGTATATCGTTTGCTAAGGTTTTATTTAAAATACGGATATTTCCATTATCTGTATTTGCAATTGCAGACGCTTGATCATAAAAACCTGCCCAAAGTACAGTTGTTTTACCGTCTGCATGAACTGATTGTTCATTAATAAACTTAGTTAATTCTTCACGGAGTATCTGTCCTTCCTTATTTTGAGTTCTTTCTAACAAATCATTTTCTGCATTTTTTAAATCAATATCTGTATAAGACTTCATAGACTCATCTCCGAAAAATCAATTTCAAATTTGTATTCAGATGCTTTAGGATCTAAATAAATCCCTGATCCACGATTAACATTCATTGCTTTAGTAAACGTATTGATAAAGATATTCTTATCAAATTTACTTGTATTTAACAACTCCACATTTCTAACTATGAAATAGTATGTTTGTTCTTTATTGAATTTAGCTTTAGGAGTTATAGTTTCAACTCGAAGAAGAGAGTCACTGAAAAAAAATATAAACCAACGCCTTAAATACTCACCATATTTTTTCTCAAGATCATCTGAATACATGTCTTGCCTTTCCTTCTTTTCCAAGAAAAGTAAACTGTGTTCTTTTTCATCAATTGTTAAATTTCTTACATTAAAATACTTTTTAAGAAAACCATATTGAACTTCATAGAGAACTCGATTTTCTTGTGGGATTTCAACATTTACATAATTCATAAATACTCTTTCTGTAATTTAATTGTTTATTTTTTAAAAACTTAAGTTAGATATTGATTGTAGCTAACTAATTTTCATAGTTATCTTGCTCATTGGTATCGCACATTCCATAACTACCTTCGCTGCAATACTTGGAGCTAATACACTTTTTGATTGATCTATGAAACTTTGAATAGCAAGTCTAAAAGCAACTCCCCAATCATTAGTAGGAACAGGTAATACATCTAAAATTTCAAGCTTAATTGGTAACCAGAATTTTAATAACTCTTTTGGTAAGTAGGGTACTAAAAGTCCTCTAGGTAAACGGGGTTTACCAACGTATGTTGAAGAAAAAAAACGCATGCAAACATTCCACGAAAATCAAATATAGTCGAAGAATTGAAAAAGTATTACGGCGTTGGCTCGCCTTGCCGTACTATCTGTACTGTCTGCGGCTCGCCGCCTTGTACTACTTTTTCACTTCTCCGACTATAGTAAGCAATCCAATGACCATATGGACTGGTATTTATATAAGTTTCGGCATTTAGTCGAAAACGCTTTTTGCAAAATTAAAGATTATCGAGCGATTGCCACACGCTTTGATAAGCTAAAAAGAAACTTTGAAAATAATGTGGCTTTATCCTTTGCTTATCAATGGCTTAAGATATGAATGCTCAACAGACCCTAAAACAATAATCTGCTGATAATCTCCCCTGATATTAGGGGAGATTATAGAGTGTTTATGTACTTTGAAAAAACAGATGTATTTGACTAAATTTTTCTAAAAATAAGAAAAATTATTTTACAATCTGTAAGTTATCCTTTCCAAAAATAGCGCAGGATATGGAAATAAATCGGCGCGGCAAAGCAGATGGAATCGACGCGGTCGAGCATGCCGCCGTGCCCTTGCAGAAGATTGCTCCAATCTTTGATGCCGTGGTCGCGTTTGATGGCGGACATCACCAAGCCGCCCAGAAAACCCATGATGCAGACGGCGCAGCCGATAATCGCGGCCTGCCAAAGGCTGAAGGGCGTTAGCGGCGAGAGCAGCATGGCAAAAATGACTGCGGAGCCGATACCGCCGACGGTGCCGGAAATGGTTTTGGAGGGCGAGAGGGCGGGCATGATTTTTGCACCGCCAATCAGTTTGCCCCAAATGTATTGCAAGACGTCGCTGGCTTGGACAATCGTAATCAGGAAAATCAATAAGATGATGTTGCTATTGGGATTGATGCCTTCCAATTGCAGAAAAAGCAGGGCGGGGACGTGCGAGAGGCAGAAGATGCAGACGATTGCCGCCCATTGGGTTTTGGCGGTGCGTTCGAGGAAAAGCGAGGTTTCGCCGCTGAGACTAGCGACAATCGGCAGGAATAGAAAGCCATAGACCGGAATGAAGATGGAAAACATGCCGTACCATTCCGAAAACACGAAATAATATTGAATGGGCAGCAGGAGATAAAAGCAGCACAGCATGCTGTAATAGTCGGCGCGGCGGCGATAGACGAGGGTCATGAATTCGCGCAGGGCGGCGAATGAGATGAGATAAAACAAAACTATCGTGCCGAATTTGCCGAAAAAGAAGGCGAGCAGCAGCACGATGCTCATCAGCCACCAAGCGTAAATCCGCGCATTGAGATTGGCGATGGTGGCGGTATTGCCTTTTCGGTTTTTAAGCCTGATGCCGATAAAGCTGGCGCAGAGCAAAATCAAAAATAAGCCGATAAAGATGTGCGAGATTTGCGGCAGGAGGGAGTCGGTGGCGAGCATCATGCGTTTTCCTTATGTTGAGGGGCGAGGGCAAGCAGTGCGGCGTGGCAGCGCGCGATGAATTCTTCTTTGCCTTCATAGGGGCGGATGGTCAGCGGTTCGCCGATATGCACTTGGCAGAGCAAAGGCACGGGTAGAACTTTACCTTTGGGCAGGACGTGGTTGATGTTTTCTATCCACATGGGGACGAAATTGGTCTGCGGTACTTGGTTTGCCAGATGGTAAATGCCGGATTTGAAGGGCTGTAGGGTGCAGTTTTCATCGGTATTGCGCGTGCCTTCGGGGAAGATGATGATGGATTGGCGGCGCATCAGGGCGGCTTGCATTTTTTCGGTGCTGGCTTGGGGATTGTTGCCGTCGCGTGCGACCAAAAGACCGTTAAATACATAGGTAATCACAAAACGTTTAATCGGATTGCTCAGCCAGTAATCTGCACCGGCAACAGGGCGGACGTGTTTGCGCCAACGCCGCGGCAGCGAGACCCAAATCAGGAGGAAATCGCCGTGGCTGGCATGGTTGGCGTAATACACGGTGGCATGGGTCGGCATGGAGGGAATTTCCCTTTCGCTTTTCGGGCGCACGCCGGTAAGAAAGGAGATGAACAGGCACAATATTTGGTCGGTCAGCCAAGCAAGGCGGCGTTTGATGAAATTCATGGGGCGGCTCTTCGTGTTAAGGCAAGGGCGATGTCGCGGATGCGCAGCAGGCAAGTTAAAGCGCTGCCTAAGGCAATCAGCCAAGCGGCGATTTGCAGAGGCAGAACGGCTTTATCCCAGATAGCTAAGAATGCGGCGCATAGGCAGGCAAGGGTAAATACCGCCATACGCTGCTGTTTGGCAAAAGGCCCGCGAAAGCTTTGCGCCAAGCCGAGGCTGCCGCCGAATACGCGGATATAGGCGGTGCCGACGGCAAATAAGGCGGCGAGATAGCCCAGCCAAGGCAATTGCGCGGCATAGCCCAAGGCGATGTAGAACAGACTGTCGGATACGCGGTCGGGTAATTCGTTGAACATTTCGCCTACCGGCGTTTTCCAGCCGCCTTCGACCGCGACCATGCCGTCAAACAAATTGCATAATAAGCGCATTTGCGCCGTCAAAGCGGCACAGATAAAAGTAAAGGGATTGGGAAAAAATGCCAGCAAAGTAGCGCCGATGGCGGCAAAAACCATGCTGAGCAGGGAAATTTGATTGGGGCTGATGCGACGATGATGCGCCAAAGCGGCGGCGATTCTTTGCGCGAGCGGATGCTCGCGCGAGCTGATCGGACGACGGTTTTCAGTCATTCTAAGGTCTTTATGGTTGATAAAGGGCGTGCATTATAATGATGAAATACGCACTTGTCTGTTTATTGAGGATTTGAATCGCACTTACGGTAAGCTTAGATCTTCGGGCCAGACGATAAACCAACCGAAACGTCCTTTTTTGAGAATCGCACCGGCTTCTTTACCTTTTTCTGTCAAATGAAAGTGTTTGCCTTCCTGTGTCTGCAAGCCCATATCGCAAAGCATTTGATTACATTCTGCAGTGCCGATTTGCCATTTTTCTGCCAGTTTTGCAGCGCTTAGTCCCTGATACGGCGATTTGTTTTCCTCTGTTGCGGCAGGTTCGCCTACGGGGCGGTCTTTATCGACGACATCTAGTGAGATTTTGACTTCATCGCTGATGCGAATAATGCGTTGAGCTTCGGCATAGGCATCTTGATATACGCTATGGTCTTCTTCGCGGCTGATATATACGCCCATTTCATTATTATTGATTTGGCTGTATTCATATAAATTCAGACTAGTGATGATGCAGGCATCTTCATTGATATAGCATTTGGCATGTAGATTAGGGCAGTAACTGGTGCGAACGTAATTGAGTTTTTTCAACCAATTGGCTTCGGCGGGTTGTAGTTCGCTTTTGCCATAGACGATGCGCACGTCGATTTTTAAGCGGTCTTTGTCTTCTAAAAATTCTTTGATGCGTTCATTAAGTTTGAGATAAGGACTGATGAGAAACAAGCGTTCGCGCGCATTTTTTATCAATTCTTCCAAATAATAAGATGTGCCGCTGGTGTTTAAAAATTTTGCCATAGTTACCTCTCTTTAGCGAAGTCGTTTATTGTATAAGAAGCTTATCAAAAGGGAAAAAATAAGGGCACGATGATGACGGTCGTGATTAGGAGCAAGAATTGCAAAGGCAGCCCTACGCGTCCGAAGTCGCTGAAGCGGTAACGCCCGGGAGCAACAATCAGCGAGGTGACGGGGCTGGCAATCGGGGTGGCGAAGGCGGTGGAAGCGGCGATTGCCATGCTGAGCATAATTGGCTCGGGGGCAATGCCCAATTGCTGCGCCATTTGGATGCCGATGGGCGCGACCAATACGGCGGTGGCGGTGTTGGAGATAAAGAGGCTGAGGATGTTGGTCAGCACAAAGATGAGTATCATCAAGGTGATGCCGCTCATTTCTCCGAAGAAATCCAGCATGGCATTGACCACAAAATCCATGCCGCCGGTTTTTTGCATGGCAAGGGCGAGCGGCAGCATGCCGGCAATCAGCACCAGACTGGTTTCATTGAGGGATTGATAGGCTTCTTTGACGCTGACGCAGCCCGCCATAATCATCAGCATGGCGGCGAGCAGGGCGGCAATCACATTGGGCAGCCAATTAAATGCCATGGCGGCAATCATGGCAAGCAGAATGATCACGGCAAGCGGGGCGTTTTTCTCATGCGGAGCGACGTCGTCCATTTCTGCAGGGGTTTGCAGGATAATCAAATCGCGGTTGCTGCTCATGGCTTGGATATGCGACCATGCGCCGGCAAAGAGGAGTTGGTCGCCGGCTTCGAGTCGCGTTTCATTATATTGGGTGGCGAGGACTTTGCCCATGCGGCGCAGGGCGATGTTGTTTAATCCGTAGCGGCGGCGGAAGGCGGCTTCTGCCGGAGTCATGCCGATGAAGGCCGAATCGGGCGGCAGCAGTAGTTCCATATAGCCGAAGCCGTGCTGAATGCGCTGCATTTCCGAGGGCATATAGTTTTGGGCGCGCAGATGCTGTTCTTGGCACAGGCGTGCGATGTCGGCTTCTTGTCCGTAAAGCCACAGCACGTCGTTGGCTTCAATAAGGGTGTTGAGCATTGCCGGCACGAATTCGCTGGCAAGGCGTCCTTTGCGCGCAATGGCAAAAAGGGTAACGTTGTAGCCGCTGCGCAGGCTGAGTTCGGTAATCGTGCGCCCGATGACGGGACTGTCGTTGGCAATGTAGAGTTTGTGCAATTGCCCGTCTAATTCATAGCGGGCGGTAAAATCGGCTAGGCTTCTGTGTGTGCCGCTGTTGCCGTCCAGCGGATATTTGGGCAATAAAAGCCGCCCAAGCGTAAAGACATACACTAAAGATACCGCCACTAAGATAAAGCCGATGACGGTGAAATCGAAAAAGCCGAAGCCGGCACGTCCCGCCTTGCTGAGCTCTTCGCTGACGATGATATTCGGCGGCGTGCCGATGAGTGTGGTCGTGCCCGCCACAAGGGTAATCAATGCCACCGGCATCAGCAGGCGGGCAGGGTGCAGCTGGGCTTTGCGCGCCATATTGAGAATAATCGGAATCAAAATGGCGACCGTGCCGGTGGAAGAAATACTGGTCGAGAGCAGGGAAACCACCGGCAGCAGCACCAATAAGAGCCGCACTTCGCTTTTGCCGCCCAGCTTCACAATCACATTGCCGATGGCGCTTGCCACGCCCGTGCGGAAAATTCCTTCGCCGACCACAAACAAGGCGGCAATCATGATGACGATGTTATCGCCGAAACCTTTGACGGCTTCCTGCGGCGTGAGAATGCCGGAAACCCCAAGCGCGACCACCACGCCCAATGCCACCATATCCATGCGGAAACGATCGCTTAAAAAAATAATAATGGTTGATACGAATAAGGCAAAAACAAATAACATCTCAGCGTTCATGGCGGCGCTCCTTGCCGATTATTTATTAAAATTTTAGCATTTTCTTTTTCTATGCGTGCAGACAAATGCCGATGCGGAAAATCAGGGATTGTCTGAAGAATAGAAAAACATATGGGCGTAATTTTGCAAAACAATAAAAATACGTTTTCAAAATGATTTTTGCTTTATCAATTTATATCTTAATGAATTTTCATCAGGTTGCACAGATTCGATTTGCAGAGCCGCGCAAAAAAAGATAAAATAAAAACCATCAAATTTTTAGTTTATTTGTTAGAAACAGAGGGTATGTTATGAAAGATATTCCAGAATCTCCGGTCGCATGGCAAGGTTTTGCTGCCGGTAATTGGCAAAATGAAATTGATGTGCGTGATTTTATTCAGAAAAACTACACGCCTTATGAGGGCAATGCCGATTTCTTAGTCGGTCCGACAGAAGCCACCAATACCTTATGGGCGGAAGTGGCGGAAATGATTAAGGTCGAAAACCGTACCCATGCGCCTTATGATATTGATACCGATACGGTTTCTACCATCACTTCGCATGAAGCCGGCTATGTTCAAAAAGATTTGGAAACCATTGTCGGTTTGCAAACGGATGCGCCTTTGAAGCGTTCGATTATGCCTTTCGGCGGTTTGCGCATGGTGGAAAACAGCTGCGAGGTTTACGGTCGCAAGCTCAATCCGATGGTCAGCGAGATTTTCACCAAATACCGCAAATCGCATAATGAAGGCGTGTTTGATGTGTATACGCCGGATATTCTGCGCTGCCGCAAAGCGGGCATTTTAACCGGTTTGCCGGATGCTTACGGTCGCGGACGTATTATCGGCGACTACCGCCGCGTCGCGCTCTATGGTATTGACCGCCTGATGCAGGATAAAGTCGCGCAATTCAATTCTCTGCAAGAGGATTTGGAAGCCGGTAATGATTTGAATGAAGTGATTCGTCTGCGCGAAGAAATCAAAGATCAATATACCGCTTTGGGTCAGATGAAAGAAATGGCGGCAAAATACGGCTTTGATATTTCCCGCCCTGCGGAAACCGCGCAAGAAGCCGTTCAATGGACGTATTTCGCCTATTTGGCGGCGATTAAATCGCAAAACGGCGCCGCGATGTCCTTTGGACGCGTATCGACTTTCTTGGATATTTATATTGAGCGCGATTTGAAAGCCGGCAAAATTACGGAATCGCAAGCACAGGAATTGATTGACCATTTGGTGATGAAACTGCGTATGGTGCGTTTCTTGCGCACGCCGGAATACGATCAATTATTCTCAGGCGATCCGATGTGGGCGACCGAATCTATCGCCGGTATGGGCTTGGACGGCCGTACTTTAGTCACCAAGAGCAGCTTCCGCTTCTTGCAAACCCTGTATAACATGGGCACTTCTCCAGAACCGAACATGACGATTCTGTGGTCGGAAGCTCTGCCTGAAAACTTCAAACATTTCTGCGCGAAAGTCTCGATTGATACTTCTTCCGTGCAGTATGAAAACGATGATTTGATGCGTCCGGACTTTGAATACGACGACTATGCCATCGCTTGCTGTGTCAGCCCGATGCGCGTAGGCAAACAAATGCAATTCTTCGGTGCGCGCGCCAACTTAGCCAAAACCTTGTTATACACAATCAACGGCGGTATGGACGAAAAACTGAAAACCCAAATCGGCCCGAAAACCGAGCCTATTTTGGACGAAGTCTTGAATTATGATGTGGTCATGGAAAAAATGGATCACTTCATGGATTGGCTGGCAAAGCAATATATGACCGCGCTGAACATCATTCACTATATGCATGATAAATACAGCTACGAAGCGGCATTGATGGCATTGCACGACCGCGATGTGATTCGCACCATGGCTTGCGGTGTTGCCGGTTTGTCTGTAGCGGCGGATTCATTATCAGCGATTAAATATGCCAAAGTGAGCCCGATTCGCGATGAAAACAATATCGCTATTGACTTCAAAATCGAAGGTGATTATCCGCAATTCGGCAATAACGATGACCGCGTGGACGAAATTGCCTGCGATTTGGTTGAGCGTTTCATGGCGAAACTGAACAAACTCAAAACCTATCGCAATGCCATTCCGACCCAATCCGTCTTAACCATTACTTCTAACGTGGTTTACGGTAAGAAAACCGGTACTACTCCTGACGGTCGTCAGGCAGGATCGCCTTTCGGACCGGGCGCGAACCCGATGCACGGTCGTGATGTGAAAGGTGCGGTAGCTTCCTTGACCTCGGTAGCGAAATTACCCTTCGCCTATGCGAAAGACGGTATTTCCTACACCTTCTCTATCGTGCCCAGTGCCTTAGGGAAAGACGAGCAAACCCGCAGCCGCAATTTGGCAGGCTTGATGGACGGCTACTTCCACCATGAAGCGGCAAATGACAGCTTCGCCGGTATCGAAGGCGGACAACATTTGAACGTCAACGTGCTGAATCGCGAAATGCTGGAAGAAGCGATGGAAGACCCGGATAAATATCCGCAATTGACCATCCGCGTTTCAGGATATGCGGTGCGCTTCAATTCATTGACCCGTGAGCAGCAACAAGACGTGATTACCCGAACGTTCACAAAAAGTTTATAATCATCGCTGATCACATTAAACAAGAAGCTGGGGACAACCTCAGCTTCTTTTTTTCAAAAGTGAGGACATCGTGCAAACAGAAGGCATCTTGCATTCCATAGAAACCTGCGGAGCGGTCGACGGGCCGGGCTTGCGTTACATCGCCTTTTTCCAAGGCTGTCTGATGCGCTGCCTTTATTGTCATAACCGCGACAGCTGGCCTTTGCAAAGCGACACCAGCCAAATCGTTACCGTTGCGGAATTGATGAAAGAAGTCATGAGTTATCGCTTCTATCTTAAAGCCAGCGGCGGTGGAGTAACCGCCTCTGGCGGCGAACCGCTCTTGCAATATGAATTCATCGGACAATGGTTTGCCCAATGCCGCGCTGCAGGATTGAATACCTGTCTCGATACCAACGGCTATGCGCGTTTCTACGATGAAAAACTGGACTATTTGCTCGATCATACCGACCTCGTCATGCTCGATTTAAAGCAAATCGATCCGCAGCGGCATAAAGCCTTGGTCGGCGTGCATGTGGATAAAACCCTGAAATTCGCGCAATACCTAGCCGAGCGCAAGCAAAGTGTGCGCGTGCGTTTGGTCGTTGTGCCGGGGTATACCGATGACGATGCCACCGCCCATCTCTTGGGCGAATTCATCGCCCCGATGGAAAACGTGCTGGAAGTCGAGCTGCTACCCTATCATGAACTGGGCGCGCATAAATGGGCATTATTCGGCGATACCTACAAATTACAAGGCGTATTGCCGCCGCCCGCAGAAACCTTGCAACGTATTCAAGGCATACTGGCTCAATACGGCAAAAAGGCATTTTTCTAATTGCAATCGCCTCGCAAATGCGGGGCGATTTTTTATCCACGATCTTGCACAATCCCTGTGTGCATAAAGCGGAACAGTCTGTGGGAAAGCAGCTTAAGACACTCAAAGGGCAACAATAAATCTGTAATGCTCAAAAAATACACAGCAAAAATCCCTACTGTTTTTGCAAGAGATTTTCCCTATTACCGCAAGGCAGATGCCAGTAAAACATGTTTTGCCCCTCAAATGCACAAGTCTTGTGTCTGAGAAAGGGAAAAAGCTGTGCATAGCTCGCTAAGTCCATTATGCCTTTGCAATAAATCTGTGCTGATTAAAAAATGCGCAGTCAAAAGCCGTCTTGTTTTTACGCCATATTTTGCCGCATGCGTATATAGCGGCGGTGGCAGTATCGCGCAATAAACACAATAATGCTGTGCATAGGGCAGGAAAAGCTGTGTAAATCTTGCTAGGCGAATGAAATAGCAATAATAAAAATTTTCTGCTTAAAAAGTAAGCAGTGTATGCGCTTTGCTATAGTCGGAGAAGTGAAAAAGTAGTACAAGGCGGCGAGCCGCAGACAATACAAGAGCGTACGGCAAGGCGAGCCAACACCGTAATACTTTTTCAATTCTTTGACTATATTCTCCATCATGTGTGTCGCCGAAGAATTGAAACAGTGCGGCTTTATGCGACTGCTCCGCCTCTTCGACGATAGCGCGACAATCCCAAGTCTTCCGCTTCGATTTCCGGCGTCTTGCCGCTGATGATGTCGGCAATCAGACGTCCTGCGCCTAAGGACATCGTCCAGCCCAGCGTGCCGTGTCCGGTATTGAGGAAGAGGTTGGCATAGGGCGTTTTACCGATAATCGGCGTGCTGTCGGGCGTGTTGGGGCGCAGTCCACACCAAAATTCGCCGCGTGCCATATCGCCGCCCTGCGGGAATAACTCACGCGTGACCAATTCCAGCGTTTCGCGGTGTTTCTGCCGCAATTGCAAATCATAGCCGCAGAGTTCCGCCATGCCGCCGACGCGGATGCGTTCGTTTAAGCGCGTGATGGCGACTTTATAGGTTTCGTCGATAATGGTGGATTGCGGAGCTTGGTCGGTGTCGATAATCGGCAAGGTGAGAGAGTAGCCTTTGACGGGGTACACGGGAATATCCAAGTGCAGGGCTTGCAGCATGGGGCGGCTGTAAGCGCCTAAGGCGGAGAGAAAGGCATCGCCGGTAAAAGTTTTGCCGCCGGCAATCACGGCTTCGATTTTGCCGCCCTGCGTGTTAAAGCCTTCAATCGCATGTTCATAATAAAACTGTACGCCCTCGGTCTGCAGGCGTGCCGCGGTGCGCGTGGTGAATAAATGGCAGTCGCCGGTTTGGTCTTGCGGCAGATGCAGGGCGGCGACAATCGGAGCGGCGGCGCCGCTTAATGCCGGCTCGAATTGAAACATTTCCTGCGGATTGAGCAGGGAAAACGGCACGCCGTATTGCGCCAAAATCTCCATGTCTTTCGCCGCGGCATCGACTTCTTTTTGACTGCGGAAAATCTGCAAAGTACCTTTCTGCCGTCCTTCGTAATCAATGCCCGCCGCCTGAAATTCGGCAAACATCGCGCGGCTGTAATCGGAAATCCGCACCATGCGCGCTTTGTTTTCCTTATAACGCGCTTCGCTGCAATTGGCGAGCATCTGCGACAGCCATTGCACCTGAAAGCGGCTGCCGTCGGGGCGCATAATCAGCGGCGAATGTTTGCGCAGCAGCCATTTTGCCGCTTTCAGCGGTATCCCCGGCGCCGCCCAAGGCGTGGTATAGCCGAAAGATAATTGTCCGGCATTGGCTTTGCTGGTTTCCAAGCCTGCGCCGGCATGTTTGTCAATCACTAACACTTCATGTCCTTGGCGGTGCAAAAACCATGCGCTGGCAATCCCTACCACACCTGCGCCTAAAATCACGACTTTCATTCATCACTCCTCTTTAAAATAAGCCTTATAGTCTAAGCAAGTGCTAAAATATTTTTCACTTATTTTTGTCGTGAAAAAAGGTTTTTCATCGGTAATTCGGCTAATAAACAGGAAAAAATATGCAATTAGATAAAATTGACCATAAGATTCTGCAATTGCTGCAAGGCAATGCCCGTCTGTCGATGACGGCTTTGGCGGAAAAAGTCGGACTGTCCGTGTCGCCGGTAACGGAACGTGTGCGCCGCTTGGAGCAGAGCGGCGTGATTCTGCGTTATCAGGCAAGGTTGAATCCTGCCGCTTTGGGTTTGGGTTTGCTGGTATTTGTGGAGCTGAAGCTACATAGCAAATCAGGGCATACTTTTGATGATTTCCGCCGCGAAGTGCGCAAAATTCCGCAGGTGCTAGGTTGCTATCTCATCAGCGGCGAATACGATTACCTGCTGAAACTGCGTCTGCCGGATATGGCGGCGTATCGCGAAGTCTTGGGCGGGATTTTGCTGCAATTACCTGCCGCGATTGAAAGCCGCAGCTATGTGGTCATGGAAGAAGTGAAAGACGAAGAGGATTTTTATTGGCGACCTTAATCCCGCCATGCCTCATCGACAAATGAGAACCGCCACTATTTATAGTTTCTTCAGATTAAAATGAGACAATAAAAATTTTCAACATATTAAAAAAAATTTCAACATGTTGTGTTAAGGCATATCATTTTAATCTGAAGAGACTATAGCGGCGGTTTTTTCTATGGGAAGATTATTGCAAAGCCTTGCGCATGGCTTGTTTGAAATCTTCTAAGGCGCAGAAGCCTTGCGTATTCACAGGGCAGTTGGCGATTTCCAAAGTGACGCGCTGCGGCGGATTACTGTCGCTAAGCGCTTGCGCTTGGCGCAGCTGCTCGGTGCTTTGGTAGAAATATTCGATTTTTATCCATTGCTTGCCTTGCGGATCGCGCCATTGTTGGAAGGCGATTTTGCCGCCTGAAGGTGTGTGTTCGTATTGATTGGGCAGATGATAAGGCTTGGTTTTGAGCAAGGGCAGCAAGGATCCGACATTGGAATCATGCCCGACCAGCATTACCACTTTTGCCTGCCGCGCCTGTTCAATCAGCGGATGCGCATAGCCTTCGTCGCTAAAGGCATTTTGAATGAAGCTCAATAGCGGGGTTGCCGCTTCTTTTGCCATCAGCGGCGAGCCGAAGAGTACATCATTGTATAAATCTTTGATTGCCGTGATGCTTTTCCATGCTTCCTCGTTGTCAATCTTGCCCCATGCCACTTGTTCTAAGGGGAAGCCCTCATAGTATTGCAGCACGAAACTGTCCGCCGCGCCGGTGCCGTTGCGCAAAGCGCCTGTGGTTTTGGGTTCTTTACCCTGTTCAAAACTCAAGGTGTTTTCGATGGCGGCGATTTGGCAGCTGTTTTTCTCTTTGCAGGCGATGGAATTTTGATAATTCAATACTTTTTCCAGTGCCGCATAAGAATTTGCCAAGCGTCTATTCAAACCTGCGAAGCCTTCTGCGCCGAGGCTTTCGTCAATCGAGCGGCGCAATTGTTCTTCAAAGGCGGCATCCACTGTGCTGCGTACAATCGGGTTGAACGTATTGTCCATTTTACCTACTGCTTCCAAATGCCGCACGTCGATGCCGCAGTCGGCAAAGGCTTTTTGGGCGAATTGTTCGCCGGTGGCGATGGTGCGCGGCAGACTGTTGGTATAGACCAAGACCGCTTCCGGGCGGCATTCGCCTTGTTTGATGAGTCCGGCAACATCAAGCCAATGTCCCAAATATTCGGCGAATATTCCTTCTAATTGCACGCCTTTAGGCGTGAGATGTCCGCCCTCGGTCGTCCATGTTGGCCATGTCTGCGGCGTGGCTTCGGCGAGCGCGCTGCCATAGCCGATTAAGGGCGCACGAATGCCGTGGCGGCTGAAAAAGACCACTTTTTCCAAGGTGTAATCGCTGGGAGCAAGCATTGTTTGATTATTGCTATTGCCGATGCTGCTGCAAGCACTTAAGAGCGCCGCGCTGACTGCCATGCTTAAACTCAGTCCGATTGCCTTCATTCTGTTCTCTCCTAAGCGCGGCACATGCCGCCTGAAAAAGTTTACGCTTTGTAATCATCGGCTTCAAGGAAAAGATAAAAAAATAGCGCTAATTCTTTTTTCTTATCGCCGCTAATACTTTGATTTGTTTGTTTTTGCAGAAAATAGAAAATTTTTTGAGCATTTCTGTTTGTATTTGTATATTGACAAGACTATAATTCAAAACCTAAAGGTTTTTTAACAAAGTCGCGCCGCATGATGTTGCCGCTGCTGATTTCATCAAAATTTCCTTACTGGTTGAAACCCTTTAGGGAGGATAATCTTGTGGGAGAGGTGTAACCTCTTCCAATTCAGGGCAACACGTAGAGCGACGCTTTATGTGTCGCTCTGTGTGTTGAAACATGACCTGCTAAAGCAGAAAGGAGTATTTGTGAAGCCACATCTTTTAGCCGAGCGCATCGCCGAGCATAAGCGGAGCGGCAAAGGCGGCATCACTTCCGTATGTAGCGCTTTGCCGGCGGTGTTGCGCGCTGCCGCCGCCTCCGCCAAAGCCCATGATGCCGTTCTCTTAATCGAATCCACATCCAATCAAGTCGATCAATTCGGCGGTTATACGGGTTTGACCCCTGCGCAATTTATCGCCCAAACGCGGCAATTGATTGCCGACTGCGGTTTTCCTTTGGAAAAACTGGTTTTTGGCGGCGACCATCTCGGGCCGAATGCTTGGCAGCACGAAACGGCGGCAGAAGCGATGCACAAGGCGGAAGAATTGCTGCGCCAATACGCGGCGGCAGGTTTTCAGAAAATCCATTTGGATTGCAGTATGAGCTGCGCCGACGACCCTGTGCCGTTGGACGATTTGACCGTTGCCACCCGCGCCGCGCGTTTGTGCAAAATTGCCGAAGCCGCCGCGCCGAATCAGGATATTGTCTATATCGTGGGCACGGAAGTGCCGGTGCCGGGCGGTGCGCAGGAAGATATCGAGGGCATTACGCCGACTTCCGCCGCTGCTGCGGCAAAAACCTTGGCGGTGCATCAGGAAGCCTTTGCACAGGAAGGTTTAAGCGCGGTTTGGCCGCGCGTTATCGGCTTGGTGGTGCAGCCCGGTGTGGAATTCGATCATCTGCAAGTGGTGGATTATGTACCTGAAAAAGCGCGCGAATTGGTGGCTTTGGCGGAGACTTTTCCCCATGCGGTTTTTGAAGCGCATTCCACCGATTACCAAACTCGCCATCATCTCGCCCAATTGGTGCGCGATCATTTTGCGATTTTAAAAGTCGGGCCGGCGCTGACTTTCGCTTATCGCGAAGCCCTGTATGCGCTTAACCGCGCCTTGCTGGCGGTTTATCCCGATGCGGCTGCCGATGTGGCGGCGGTCATGGAAGCCACGATGCTGGCCGAGCCTTCGCGTTGGCAGAAATATTATCACGGCGATGCGCAGCAGCAGGCATTGCTGCGCGTTTACAGTCTGTCCGACCGTATGCGTTATTACTGGCCGCAGGCGGCGGTGCAGGCGGAAATTGCCAAATTCCATCAAGCCTTTGACCAAGCCGATCTCCCTTACGGCGTTTTGCATCAATATCTACCGCAGGCGGTAGAAGTCTGCCACAATCGCGGTGAAGCCTTCAGCGCCGCCAATTTGATTGAGCAGCATATCCGCTTTGCCCTCGAGCCTTATTATTCAGCCACAGACGGAGCAGGCGCATGATTGCAGACAAAGATATTGCTTATTTTCAGGCGCAGGGCGCGCAAGCCACCGCACAGGAAATCAGCGGACAGGCACAGGCTTGGTTGAAAATTCCCCAATTATTACAGCGTGATCAAGCCGCATTGCAGCCGCTTGCCGCTGCGCTGAACAATCCGCAGGCGACGGTCGTCTTTAGCGGAGCCGGCACTTCCGCCTATGTCGGCGATATTGTCGCGCCCTTGATTGCGCCGCTTGCCGCCGCGCATTGCCAAGCGATTGCCAGCACCGATTTTGTCGCCCAACCTGCCGACCGTCTGCCGCGTCATGCCGAAGGGATTTTCTTTGCCTTTGCGCGTTCGGGCAATTCGCCGGAAAGTGTAGATAGCATTGAAAAACTGGCGATTGTCGCGCCAAAAATGCAGCCTTATGCGGTAACTTGCAATGCACAGGGACAATTGGCGCTGGACGAACGCACCTATAGTTTGCTGATGCCGCCGCAAACCCATGACGCCAGCTTTGTCATGACATCCAGCTTTTCCACCATGACGCTCTACACCGCCGCCTTATGCCGCCAAGCCCTCGGATTAGCGACGGCGGACTTTAGCACGCTTGCCGAGGCTTCGCAGCAGATTAACCGTCAGTTTTATCACAGCACGACGGCGGACACCTTGCTACAAGCGCAGCGTCTGATTTTCTTAGGCAGTAGTGCGCTTTACGGTGCGGCACGCGAATGTGCGCTGAAAATTTTGGAAATGACCGCGGGCGCGATTCCCACCATGGCGGAAACCACGCTCGGCTTCCGACACGGGCCGAAATCCCTAATTAATGGGCAAACGGCGGTTATGGTTCTGCCGAGCAATCATGCCTATACCCAACAATTTGACGCCGACATCATCCGCGAATTAGCCAATGACGGCAGCGCGGCGGCAATCGTCGTGCCGGCAAGTGCGGAATTTTTTGCGCGTTTTGAGGATATTGCGGCGCATCCGAGCATCATTGCGCTACCCTATGCGGCGGCAGGCGACAGCTTTAGCGACGACTATCTGGCGGTCTTGGCGGTGCAATACGCGCAATTGCTCGGTCTGCGCGCCGCGATTGAACGCCGCATTTCCCCCGATAATCCCAACCCCAGCGGACAAGTGAACCGCGTGGTGAAAGGCGTTCGCCTATACCCTTATTCAACATCATAAAAAAAGGAGAGAGATATGCCTAATATTTTATTGACGCGCATCGATAACCGCCTGATTCACGGGCAGGTCGGCATGACGTGGACAAATTGGCTGGGCGCGAATTTGGTTCTCGTCGCCGACGACGAGCTGGCGAATGACGAAACCCAGCAAGCCCTGATGGAAATGGCGATTGCGGGCGGTGCGGAATCGCGTTTCTTCAGCCTGCAGAAAACTATTGATGTGATTCACAAAGCGGCGGACAGACAGAAAATTTTTCTGGTTGTGCGTGATCCGCAAGCCGCATTGAAATTGGTAGAAGGCGGCGTGCCGATTGACAAAATCAACGTCGGCAACCTGCACTTTGCCGAAGGCAAGCGACAAGTCTCGAAAGTGATTTCCGTCACCGAAGACGATATCCGCTGCTTTAAGGCGCTGGAAGCAAAAGGCGTTCCCTGTACCGCACAAGGCACGCCCGATGATAAAAAAGTGCCGATTCTTCAACTGCTTGAAACGGAGTAAACCATGGAAGCCACAGAAATCATTGCCCAATTCAGCCTTTGGCAGGCTTTGGCGGTCGCCATCTTTGCAGGGATTGCAGGGATTGACCTCTTTAACGTGCTTACCCATATCCACCGCCCGATTATCGCCGGTCCGATTGTCGGCTTGCTCTTAGGTAATCCGCAGGCGGGCTTGGTCGCAGGAGCGAGCTTCGAGCTGATGTGGATGGGCTTGGTGCCGCTGGCAGGCGCGCAGCCGCCGAACGTGGTGCTAGGCGGCATCATCGGCACCGCCTTTGTGATTGCCACAGGACAAACCGCCGAACAGGCGATTGTGGTCGCGATACCGGCGGCGGTATTCGTGCAAATGTGCATCACCTTCTTATTCACCGCCTTCTCGCCGCTGATGAGCACCGCGGATAAATATGCGCAAACCCTGAATTTCAAAGGCATTGCCAATCTAAACTATCTCGGCATGAGCATCTTATTCGTCTTCTACTTCTTCATCGCCTTTGCAGCGATTTACTTCGGCGCGGAAGCCGCGCGCGGCTTAGTCAGCCTGATTCCGAAATGGATTACCGACGGACTGCAAATGGCGGGCGGACTGATGCCGGCAATCGGCTTCGGCATCCTGCTTAATATCATGCTGCAACGCCAATACATCGCCTACTTCCTCATGGGCTTTTTGCTCGCCGCCTATTTCCAGCAACCGCTGTTGGCGATTGCCTTAGTCGGCGTGGCATTTGCCCTGATTGAATACTATCTGCGCGAAGCCGTGCCGCAAGGCAGCGCCAAAGCCGATAAATCCGAAGATTATGAAGAGGGTATCTAAAATGAGTGAACATCAAAAAGAAATCGTCAGCGGTGCTTATGAAGATTTAAGCGCACCTAAAGTCATTACCCCGAAAGACCTGCGCCGCATGGCTTGGCGCTCGCTCTTCCTGCAAGCCTCCTTCAACTACGAACGCATGCAGGCAAACGGCTGGCTATACAGCATCTTGCCCTCGCTGCGCAAAATCCACAAAAACGAAAACGACCTGAAAAAATCCATGGCAATGCACTTGGAATTTTTCAACACCCACCCGCTCTTGGTGACCTTCATCTCGGGACTGGTGCTGGCAATGGAAGAAGCCAAAGAACGCATCGACACTATCCGCGCGATTAAAGTATCCACCATGGGACCGGGCGGCGGCATCGGCGACGCCGTATTCTGGCTGACTCTGCTCTCTATCTGCGGCGGCATCGGTGCCTCCTTCTCCTTGCAAGGTTCGTGGCTGGGGCCGATCTTCTTCTTTGTGCTGTTTAACGTCGTGCATTTCTCCCTGCGCTTCGGCTTGGCAAGCTACGGCTACAAAATGGGCGTATCGGCGATTAAAAACCTCAAAGACCAAACCAAAAAACTGGCGCATGCCGCCTCAATCGTCGGTTTGATGGTAATCGGCGCGATGACCGCCAGCTATGTCCGCTTGGAATCAGGTCTGCAACTGGTGCGCAAAGCCGGCGACGCCACCTTTGTCTACACCCTGCAAGGCGATTTGGTCGATAAAATCATGCCGGCATTGCTGCCGCTCTTATGGACGCTCTTCATTTTGTGGCGGATTAAAAAAGGCAGCTCGCCGCTGAAATTGGTCATCATGACCGTTGTCTTCGGTTTAGTTTGCACCTTGTTGCCGGTGCTGCTGAAAACCATGTTCGGCTGGGAAATCATCGACCCTGCCGTCTTAATGGAACGCGGCAATTTATTCGGCAAACCTTGGGGCAATTAAGCGACAATAGACGGGCGACGCCAAGCGCCGCCTGTGCTTTTTCGGTAAATCGGGGCAGGGCATTACGCCTTGTTCCGAATGAAAACAGATTATAAGGAAGCAAAATGATACATCTCATCATCTGCGGGCACGGACAAATTGCCGACGGTCTTTTGTCAGGACTCAAACTCTTGGCAGGTGAAGTTAACGCCTGCCACAGCCTCAACTTCCCCGAAGGCATGAGCAGCGAAAGTCTTGCCCAATCCCTGCGAAACATCGTCGCCGACTACCAAGACGAACCAATATTGATTTTTACCGACATCATGGGCGGCACCCCCTTCCGCCAAGCTGCATTGATTGCCAACGAACGCCCCGAAGTCGAAATCATCAGCGGCATGAATCTGCCCCTGCTGATTGAAGCCGTGATGGAGCGCGACGAAGCGAACAACGTGGCGGATTTCGCCGAAAACCTCGTGCAAAACACCCGCGACAGCATCGCCCGCTACTCCGCCTTATTGCAAAGTCGGATAAAAAACAATCCTGTCGTCATCGACGACGACGGCATTTAAGGATTTTAGCGAGAGATGAAGATAAAAAAAGCGGCAATTTGATCTTGCCGCTTCAGTTTTGTATTAGCAACTTTGTATTAGCAACTGTAGTACAGTTCGAATTCCAAAGGATGGACTTGCAAACGCATTTTCGCCACTTCTTCCCGTTTGAGGGCAATATAGCCTTCAAGTAAATCGTCGTTAAATACGCCGCCTTGTTTTAAGAAATCGCAGTCGGCTTCCAGCGCGTCCAAGGCTTGTTCTAATGAAAACGCCACTTGCGGAATATTTGCCGCTTCTTCCGGCGGTAAATCATATAAATCCTTATCCATCGCTTCGCCGGGGTGGATTTTATTTTTGATGCCGTCTAAGCCCGCCATCAGCAGGGCGGCGAATGCCAAATAGGGATTGGCGCTGGAATCGGGGAAACGCACTTCAATGCGGCGCGCCTTAGGATTGGTAATATAAGGAATGCGCACCGAAGCCGAGCGGTTGCGCGCCGAATAAGCCAACATTACCGGCGCTTCGAAATGCGGCACCAAACGTTTGTAGCTGTTGGTTGAAGGATTAGTAAAGGCATTCAAGGCACGGGCATGTTTGATGATGCCGCCGATGTAGTAAAGCGCCATGTCGGATAAGCCGCCGTAGCCGTCGCCGCTAAAGAGATTCTTGCCGTCTTTGACCAAAGACATATGCACATGCATGCCCGAGCCATTATCGCCGACGATGGGTTTGGGCATAAAGGTGGCGGTTTTGCCGGCGGCATGAGCGGTGTTGTGAATAATGTATTTCAACTGCTGAACTTCATCGGCTTTGCGTACTAAGGTATTGAAACGCACACCGATTTCGCATTGTCCCGTGGCGACTTCATGATGCTGCACTTCCACGCTTTGTCCCACTTGCTCCAAGAGTTCGCACATTTCCGCGCGCAAATCTTGCAGCGAATCCACCGGCGCTACCGGCAGATAGCCGCCTTTCTGTCTGGGACGATGCCCGCTATTGCCGGTGTCATAGTCTTTTTCACCGTTCCAATAGCCTTCTTCGGTGATGATTTCAAACATGACTTTATGTGCGGCACTGCTGAATTTCATTTCGTCAAAGACGAAAAATTCGTTTTCGGGTCCGAAAAGGGCGGTGTCAGCAATGCCTGAAGATTGCAGATAGGCCTCGGCGCGGCGGGCGGTGGAGCGCGGATCGCGGGCATAGCCCTGCATGGTGTCGGGTTCGATGACATCGCAGGTAATGACGAGGGTTTTATGCTGATAGAAGGGGTCGATGTAGGCGGTAGCAGGGTCGGGCATCAAAATCATGTCGGAGTTGTGGATGCCTTTCCAACCGGAAAAAGAAGAGCCGTCAAACATTCTGCCTTCTTCAAAAAAATCTTCGTCGATACTGGAGGCGGGGCTACTGATGTGGTGTTCTTTGCCGCGCGTATCGGTAAAGCGCAGATCGACAAAGCGAACCTCTTCTTCTTCAATTAATTTCAAAATACTGTCAATATTCATAGCATTACTCCCTTCTATAGATTCAACAAAGCCTTTTTATCACTTTGTTTTTATGCTGATTTTAAAAACAAACGCGGTATTTTGCATCATTGCGGACTAAAAATAAAGCCTCTTGGATTGAGAGGGCGGCGCCGTATGCCGCCGCTTAGGCTGGTTCAGGCGTATCGTCTTCGCCGTAATACATGACGCCGATTTTGATTTTTTCACGCCCTTTGCTGATGCGCCACGCATTGGTGTCGCGCAGGGAATATACGCAACCGCAGTATTCCTGCATATAGAATTTTTCGCGTTTGCTGATTTCTATCATGCGTTGGCTGCCGCCGCCTTTGCGCCAGTTGAAGGTCCAATATTGCACGTCGGGGTAGGGGGCTGCCGCACGAATACCGCTTTCATTGATTTGCTGCATGTTTTTCCAGCGGCTGATGCCTAAAGAACTGGTGATGACGGGAAAGCCGTTTTCATGCGCATATAAGGCGGTGCGCTCAAAGCGCATGTCAAAGCACATGCTGCAACGCGCGCCGCGTTCGGGATCCCATTCCATGCCTTTGGCACGGGCAAACCAGTTGTCGCTGTCGTAGTCGCAGTCAATAAAGGGGATGTTGAATTTTTCCGCGAAGGCGATGTTTTCATCTTTGCGCAGATTGTATTCTTTGCGCGGATGAATGTTGGGGTTGTAGAAAAAAATGGTGTAATCGATGCCGCTGGCGAGCATGGCTTCCATGACTTCGCCCGAACAGGGCGCGCAGCAAGAATGCAGTAAGACTTTGTTATGCCCGTCGGGCGGAACGAGTTTGGGGCGTTCGTGTAATTGCATGTTTATTCCAAGTAGTAATTGGGTTCTGCTTCAATGGGGCGGCGTTGATTAAATACGTCTGCCGGAATCGGGCAGGGTTCGTGTTCGCTGAAAATATAGGTGCTGCCTTTGTACAGGATTGCACCGCTGCAAGGCAGATTGCCGCTGCCTTGCGCGTTAATCGTAGGGATATGGACTTCGGCTTGGCTGAATGCCGCTTCTTCGGCAGGGGCTTGCGCACTTGCGTAAGCAGAAGGTACGAGATGGGTTTGCGCATCGGCGCGGCTAGGGTCGGCCTGAGTCGGGGCTTGCTGTGCGACGAATTCTTCTTCGGCTTTGCCTCGGCGGATGAGTTGGCATTGGCTGAATTTGCGTTTGCCGTCTTCATCGACATAGACGTCGCGGCCTTGGTTTTTGCAGCGGTAGATGCTGCGGTCGGATATGCCGTTTTGATTGGGGGCGTTGCTGTTGCCAATGGTAGGCGCATTGCCTGCGCGTGCCTGTCTTTGCGCGGCGCCCACGGCGGCAGCGTGCGGATCGTAGCCGCCTCGTTGTAAAACGCCGGCTTCACGGTCGCGTTGGACTTGTTCGTAATCGGTCATTAAGCGTCCGTAGCTGTCATAGCTGGTCTGCTGTGCTTGGGCGCCGATTGCGCCCAAGCAGATAAGGAGAATGATTTTTTTAAACACGGCTCAAAATCAAGGTTGCATTAGTGCCGCCGAAGCCAAAGCTGTTGCTCATGACGACATTAAGGGTTTTATGAATGTTTTCGCGCACAATCGGCAGTTTGTCCGCCGCTTCGTCAAGCGTGAAGATATTCGCCGAGGCGGTAACGAAGTCATTTAACATCATCAGCAGGCTGTAAATGGTTTCGTTCGCTCCTGCTGCGCCTAAAGCATGCCCTGAAAGGGATTTGGTCGAGCTGATTAGCGGAATATCTTGGTTTTTGAAGGTTTCTTTAATCGCTTCTAGTTCGCGCATATCGCCGACGGGTGTGGAGGTGCCGTGCGCATTGATATAGTCCACCGCGCCTTTATGGGCTTCGAGTGCCATTTGCATGCAGCGTACCGCGCCTTCGCCGGAGGGGGCAACCATGTCGTAGCCGTCGGAGGTCGCACCGTAGCCGGTGACTTCGGCGAGGATTTCCGCACCGCGCGCTTTGGCGTGTTCGTATTCTTCAAGCACTAAAATACTGCCGCCACCTGAGATGACAAAGCCGTCGCGATCGGCATCGTAGGCGCGCGAGGCGAGTTCGGGGGAATCGTTGTATTTGCTGGAAAGCGCACCCATAGCATCAAACAGGGAAGTCATGGCCCAATGTTCTTCTTCGCCGCCGCCGGCAAAAACAATATCTTGCTTGCCCATTTGAATCAGTTCCGCCGCATGGCCGATGCAGTGCGCGCTAGTTGAGCAGGCGCTGCTCATGGAATAGTTGACGCCTTTGATTTCAAAAGGCGTGGCTAAGCAGGCGGAAGTGGTCGAGCCCATAACTTTAGTCACGGCATAAGGACCGATACGTTTGACGCCGCTGTTGCGTAGAATGTCCGCTGCTTCGACTTGCACCGATGCCGCCGCACCGCCGCTGCCGACGACTAAGCCGGTGCGCGGATGAGAAATATGGGCTTTTGTCAGCTTGGCTTGCTCGATAGCCTGCTGCATAGCGATGTAGCAATAGGCGGCGGCGCTGCTCATAAAGCGCAGGGCTTTGCGGTCGATGAACTCTTTGAAATCCAGATTTTTAATATTGCCATGTACTTGCGAACGCAGACCTAATTCGCGGTAGGTCTCGCAAAAGCGGATGCCGGATTTCAAATGTTGCAATGAATCCAACACTTCTTTGATGTTATTGCCTAGGCTGGACACAATGCCCATGCCGGTGATGACGACTCTCTTCATGATTCTCCTTAATGATTAAGGTTGCTGTTCTTCGTTGGTGAATAATCCCACTCGCAGATCAGTGCCTTGGTAGATTTCCTTGCCATCCACGCTTAAGGTGGCATCGGCAATACCGAGCACCAGTTTGCGCATAATGACGCGTTTCATATCAATACGATAAGTGACTTTTTTATTGCTCGGCAACACCTGATCGACAAATTTGACTTCGCCGCAGCCCAGTGCGCGTCCGCGCCCTTTGCCGCCGGACCAACCCAAGAAAAAGCCGACCAATTGCCACATGGCGTCTAAGCCGAGACAGCCCGGCATAACGGGATCACCTTCAAAATGACAGGCAAAAAACCATAAATCGGGGCGGATATCCAATTCGGCGATGATTTCGCCTTTGCCGTATTTGCCGCCGTCGGCGGTAATGCTGACGATGCGGTCGATCATCAGCATATTCGGCAGCGGCAATTGGGCATTGCCTGCACCGAACAGATTGCCTTTGGCGCATTCGATGAGTTCTTCGTAGCTGTAGCTGTTTTTAGGACTAAATGGGGTCATATTGTTCTCTTTGATTAATTTACCAGCGCCTTTTTATAGGCATTTGTGAGCTTCGCGTCAAGTTCATACACGTCTTTTGCGCTGCGAATATTGCCGCTCGGATCTGCCCAAGTCGTCCAATAGACTAAATATACAGGGGTTTGCTTTTGTAGATTCGCCCATTGCTCTTTGCTTTGATTACTGGCGGTTTTGATTTTCTCAGGCGTCCATGAGCTGCCCTTTAAGAGCAGGTTGGCAAAATCCATGGGATCTTGCAGACGAATACAGCCGGAACTGAGCGCACGATTGCTTCTGCCGAACAAGCCTTTGCTTGGGGTGTCGTGCAGATAGATGGCATGTTCGTTAGGGAAGAGGAATTTGACGCGTCCTAAGGCGTTTTGACCGCCCGGTTTCTGCCGCAGACGGTAACTGGTGCCGGCGCTGCTCCAATTCACATCGCTGGGTTTGACGACTTTGCCGCCGGGCGAAATGGCTTCGTAGCTGCCGTTAAAGGCGGCGGGATTGCGGATAAGTTGCGGCAGTTTGTCTTTGCGCATAATGGTGGGCGGCACTGTCCATGTCGGACTCATGACCACATGGCGCATACGATCGACAAAGCGCGGGGTTGCACGGTCTTTGCGTCCGACAACCGCTTTGGTTTGATAGATGTTTTTATCGTTTTCAACGACGGTGACTTCATAAGAAGGAATATTGACGAAAATGTAGCGCTGCTCATGCCAATCCTGCGCCATCCAGCGAATACGCTCCATATTGATGACCAAATCATCGGTTTTGAGCTGCTGATCGCGGTTGAGTATGTATTGCTGTTTGAGCGCTTGATAGGCGGTATCTTGTGCATTGATTGCCTGAATCGGGCTCAGTACGTCTTGCGCATTGATGCCTTCTGCCAACCAAGCAGCTAATTGCTCATGGCTGACTTTGGGCGCATTCCATGTGCGGTCGATTTTTTTCGCATCCACGATGCCGTTGGCCAAATCATAGACTAAGGACAACCAAGCATCGGTGAGCAAAATCTCTAGAGCGGTGATGTCCTGATAATGTGTGCCGGCTTGTAAATAATTGATAATGTTTGCGTGATACCGATTAGGGTTTAAGGCATCATCTGCGGATGCCTTAATCGCTTCCTGCAATTGCGCGATAATCGGATTGGGAACGGTTTCATGCGTCCAAATGGTCGGGAATTGCTCGCGCCGGTAAAATTCGGCCACCAGTTGCGGCTGATTGAGCTTTACGGCATTGTGATTGATAGATACGCTGCTAAGCGGCTGTTGCAAGGCTTCCATCAGATGAATGCGGCGGCTGTTGAAGGGCATCATCTCGCTGCGGATGCTGGGTTGTACAGGGACGACTGTCTCCGCTTCAATAGTTTGAGCGTTTAAGATGTCTTCCGGATTGGCATCCGGCGGCAGATTATCCGCCAGACTTGGCGGCGCCTCGTCAAAAATACTATCCTCAGTCGCGTCAATTTGTTGTGCTTGAGCAACAGTGAGTAAAGTCCCTAAAACGGCTATTGTGAGAATGCAACGAGAAGTGCGCAATGCCATAGATTTCCCTATAATTTGAATGCAAAAAACTTGCGTAGTGTAACTTTTTTTTTCGCTGCCGACTAGTCTTTGATGCGATGAAGTAGTTTTTTTACAACAGTTAATCTGAGTAACTTGTTTTTCTACCACAGGGCGGCATGTCGGAATAAATATGCTAGGATAAGTGTTTTTAGCAGCGAAACGGCAGTGAAAACACAACAGACGACAGCGCCCATCGGCAACAGCGCAAAACTTATCGGCGAACCGGCAGGTATGCTGCGCATTTTTTCCGCCATGGTTTATGACGGCTTATTGATTGTAGGCTGTTTGATTGCCTTGGGCTTCGTCGCTTTTGCGTTGAATGCGGCGCAGCCGATTCGCGAAGGTTGGAAATTGCAGCTGTTGCGTCTGGCTATGCTGGCTTTATGGGGCGGATTTTACGCTTATTTCTGCTCGCGCCAAGGGCAGACGTTGGGCATGCGCGCATGGAAATTGGTCTTAAGCGACGGCAGCGGGCATGCGCCGGCTTTCGGGCGGGTGCTGTGGCGGTGGGCGATTGCCCTAGGTTTGGCACTTGCGCCTTTTACGCTGCTGTGGCTGTCGGCAGTCCTGACTATCGAGCAACGCGGCACGCTGTATGCGGCGCTATTGCTGCCACTGCCGCTTATCTATGGTAGCGCGTATCTTTCTCCGCAAAAACGCAGTCTTATTGATATACTGAGCCGCACGCAGCTTCTGCGCGTGCAGCAAAATCCTTATCCCAAAATCAAACGGAGTAAAAAACATGTTTCGTGAAATTCAGCAATTGCCAGACGATCCTATTTTGCGTCTTTCTCAGTTGTGCCGCGACGATGCGCGCAGCCACAAGATTGATGTCGGGGTGGGGATTTTTATTGACGAGCAGGGCAATACGCCGGTCATGCGCGCCGTAAAAGCGGCAGAACAACGCGTATGGGAAAGCCAAAGCACAAAGAAATATCAGCCGCTGTCGGGTAATCCCGAGTTCAATGCCGCGATGGGTAAATTGGTTTTAGGCGATGCTTTTGACGGCGCGCGCATGCGCGTGAATCAATCCACCGGCGGCACGGGCGCTTTGCGCGTCATCGGCGAAGTGATTGCCGCCGTGCAGCCTGAGGCGACTTTGTGGATTCCTGACCCGACTTGGGGCAATCATATGGCGGTATTTGCCGCGGCGGGCGTGAAATTTGACCGCTATCCTTATCTGGATCCCGAAACCTGCGAAGTGGCGCGCGATAAGGTGTTTGCCGCTCTGGCGCAATTGGGCGACAAGGATTGCGTCTTATTGCACGGCTGCTGCCATAATCCCAGCGGTGCGGATTTTAGTCGCGAAGATTGGGAAAAAATTGCGCAATTGGCTAATGAAAAAGGCTTTGTGCCGATTATTGATTTTGCCTATTTGGGTTTGGGCGAGAATTTGGAGGACGATGCCTGGGGCGTACGCCATGTGGTTAAAAACGTGCCGCAGGCTTTGATTGCGGTGTCTTGCTCGAAGAATTTCGGTTTGTACCGCGATCGCAGCGGCGTGATTATCAGCGTGGCGGAAAATGCCGAGCAAGTGAGTGCTTTGCAAACGCAGGTCAATGCCGCTACCCGTACCACCGTCTCCATGAGTCCCGACCATCCGGCGGCAATTGTGGCGACGATTTTAAACGACGCCGCTTTGAAAGCCGATTGGGAACAGGAGCTTGCCGATATGTGCGGCTTTATCCGCAGTCGGCGTGAGAAATTGCAGGCGGCAATGGCGGATGCCGGCGGTCGCGACTGGTCTTTCATTACCCGTCATCACGGCATGTTTTCATTGCTGCCGTTGGGTGCGGAGCGAGTGCAGATCTTGCGTGAAGAATTCGCCATTTATATGGTTGGCACCGGGCGGATTAACCTTGCCGGTTTGCGCAATGATGACATGATTCGATATTTTGCCGAATCGGTTAAAACGGTCTTGGCGCGGACGTAAAGTTTAGCGCTTAAAAATGCCCTGTCTTAGCGGTAGGGCGTTTTTTATGCTTAGCTAACGATGCGATGTAGGATTATGTTGATATTAATTATCTGTCATATCGTCGAAGAATTGAAAACTGATACAAGTGGCAAATTGCAGACGGTAGAGAGTATGGAAAAGAGAGGCGAAGCTGTCACTCTTTTTAAACTCTTCGGCTATATCAATCTTTTTTAAGTCGTGAAAATAAAAATAACAAAATATTCTAAATAAATTTAATTAATCACCTTACCTTAAGAAATATTTTAAGCTAAGATTCTTTAATACGTTTGCGGTTGTTCAAAATCTAATCGCAATCGTTTGTATTTGTATTTGTTGCTTATGGAGTTTGCGGTGAAAAAATATTTGTTATTGTGTTTCTTGTTTTTTATAAATCAGCCTATTTTTGCCTCGCCTTATCAATTTAATTTGCAAGGTCATGCAGGGGAGGTCAGCGATAGTGATTTTAAAGGACAATATATTTTGCTGACTTTCGGCTTCACTTCCTGTCCGGATATTTGTCCGACGGTATTATATGAAATAGCGCAAACCTTGAAATTGCTAGAGCATCCCGAAAAATTGCAGGTGATTTTTGTCAGCATTGATCCGAATAATGATGATTTGCAGCGCTTGCAGCAATACGTGGGTTATTTTGACAAACGCATCTTGGGATTAACCGCCGACTATGAGAGTTTGAAGGCAATGGCGTCTGCCTATGGCGCCACTTTCGGCTATAAACATCAGGGGCAAGAGGTTGCGCCGCCTGATCTGCCTTTGGGCTATGGCGTTTATCACAGCAGTTTGACGTATTTGCTCTCACCTGAACGCGAGCGTTTGGAAGTTTTTACCTCGCAGGTCAAGCATAAGACGATGGCGCAAGTGATCGGCAAATATCTCAAGCAATAATGGCGTGCTTGAGTATTTTGTTTCTCTGTTGAATATTATAAAAATTTTATTAAGCGCTTGATGCATATCAAGTACAAAACATGGGCGAAAGCTTACAATTCGGCAAAATTTATTACGATTCCAAATCATCATGAAAACATTGTTCTGCGTATTGATTGTGATTTTACTTAACCTTTTTTCGCTCAGCCATGCCGATATGGCGGAGCAGAAGGCCTATTTATCCAATTTATCCACCTTAGAAGAATTTATCGCCACCGTACCGGCCACCGAGTTTTTCCCCGAGGCGGAGGGCTACGGCGAGGTGCAGAAAAATCCTCATCAAGTACCGGTTTTGAAAGGGCAGGAAGTCTTAGGCTATGTGTTTTTAAATTCCGATTATGTCAACAGCGGCGGCTATTCCGGCAAACCGATTCGGATTTTAATCGGCGTGGACAAGGAATTTGTGATTCGTGCGGTCAAACTGGTCAAGCATTCCGAGCCGATTGTCCTCATCGGCATTCCTGAGCAAAAAATTAATGATTTCATGAAGCAATACAGCGGTCGGAATTTCATCAGCCAGCGCGATATTCCCGTGCCTGAGGTCATTTCGGGGGCGACGGTTACCGTGATGGTCATCAATGAAACCATTGCCCGCGCCGTGCAATCCCTTGCCGCCCAATTGCAGAATGAGGCGCAAAGCAATCCGCAAACGGCGGCGGTGCCGGAATTTTTATTTGATATCAATGCGGAGGCGGCAACCGCTGCCAATTGGCAGGAGATGATTGCCAAAGGCGAAATCGCGCATTTGCATTTAAGCGTAGGGCAGGTTAATCAAGCCTTTAGCGATGCGGGCAAAACGCAGGCAGCAGGCATCAGCGAGTCCGATAATCCTGAAGATACCTATATCGATTTATACACCGCATTGGTCAGCCATCCGGCGCTCGGCAAGGTTTTATTGGGCGATGCGCTGTATCAGCAAGCCAGCAGCCGCTTGAAAGAAAACGAGTCTTTGATTCTGGTGGCGGGTGAGGGTTTGTATTCCTTCAAAGGTTCGGGCTATGTGCGCGGCGGGATTTTTGACCGCATTAAGGTCGAACAAGACGGCGCCGGTTTCCATTTCCGCGACCGCAATCACCGCCGCGTCGGCGATATCATGGTAGCAGGCGCGCCGAAGTTTAAGGAAATCGCCTTGTTTACCGTGACGGAAGACAATCAATTCAATCCTTTAAACCATTGGAATTTGACGCTCTTATCCAACCGCGCCACAGGAGCGACTAGCAAGGAATTCATTTCTTTCAATCTGCCTTACCGTCTGCCCGAGCATTTATTGTCAAAACGCGCCAATCCCGATTATGTGGCACCACCGCCCGCCGCTGCGGAAAACAGCGCGGAAAAGACTGAAGTATCAGCGGCGCAAAATACGGCTTCCGTTCAGCAAGAGAGTATTCAAGCCAAAATCGCCCGCGATGCTTGGCAGCGTAAAACCGTACATATCGCCATATTGAGCACGGCTTTGGTCTTGCTGATTGCCATCTTTATGTTCCAAGATTGGTTTGCCCAACATCCGGTCTTTTATAAAAGACTGCGCATTGTCTATCTCTGCTTTACTTTATTCTGGATCGGCGGCTATTTGGGTGCGCAATTATCGGTGGTCAATGTACTGACGTTTACCAATTCTTTGATTTCAGGCTTTGATTGGTCGTATTTCCTCATGGATCCGATGATTTTCATGCTCTGGTGCGCGACGGCTTTCGGCGCTTTGCTATGGAATCGCGGCGCTTTCTGCGGCTGGCTCTGTCCTTTCGGCGCTTTGCAGGAGCTGACTAATGCCGTCGCGAAAAAATTCGGCGTCAAACAAATCAAATTTCCTTTCCGTGTGCATGAACGTCTGACCGCGCTGAAATACATCATCTTTTTATTATTATTCGGTTTTTCTTTGTATGATTTGGGCTTGGCGGAGCATTTGTCAGAAGTCGAACCCTTTAAAACATCGATTATTTTAAAATTCCAACGTGCTTGGCCTTATGTGGCTTTCGCCCTGATTTTGCTGGCAATCGGCTTATTTATCGAGCGTTTCTACTGCCGCTATCTCTGCCCTTTGGGCGCGGCTTTGGCGATTCCCGCCAAATTGCGCCTCTTCAATTGGCTCAAACGCTATCAGGAATGCGGCAATCCCTGCCAAAAATGCGCTCAAGAATGTCCGGTGGAGGCGATTTTCCCCGAAGGCAATATCAATGAAAACGAATGTATCCAATGCTTGAACTGCCAAGTGCTGTATCACGACAAACAGCGCTGCATGCACTTGCTGCTTGAAATCGAAAAGCAGCAGAAATACGCAGCCCGAGCGAAAAGAAATGCCCAGCGACTTGCCGAAAACGAGGCGGCGGTCGGTGTTCACAATCCCGTATGATGAGTTGTTCGCATTCATCAAAATTTCCTTACTGGTTGAAACCCCTCCCTTTAGGGAGGATAATCTTGTGGGAGAGGTGTAACCTCTTCCAATTCAGGGCAACACGTATAGCGACGCTTTATGTGTCGCTCTGTGTGTTGAAACATTATGCCTCGTTAATTAATGAAGGAGACAAAGTATGTCAGAAGAAAAAATGAAGTTTAAGCGTCGCGGCTTTTTAGGCGCTGCGGCTGCTACCGGCGGCGTGGTTGCCACCGGCGGTGCGGTACTGCCTAAGGCTTTCGCTCAAGAAGGCAAGCATGAAGGACAAAGCATTCATGTCAATCCCGGTGAGCTCGACGAATACTATGTATTCAATTCCAGCGGTCAGACCGGCGAAGTCCGCGTATTAGGCCTGCCTTCAATGCGCGAAATGCTGCGCATTCCCGTATTCAACCGTTGCAGCGCAACCGGTTGGGGACAAACCAATGAAAGTATCAAAATCATGCAAGAAGGCATGTTGCCTGAAACCAAAGAGTTTTTGAAAGATCAGGGCGGCGTGTATTTCAACGGCGATTTGCACCATCCGCATATGTCTTTCACAGACGGCACTTATGACGGCAAATATCTCTTTGTTAACGATAAAGCCAATACCCGCGTGGCGCGTATCCGCTGCGATGTGATGAAAACCGATAAAATCACCGAAATCCCGAACGTACAGGGTATTCACGGTCTGCGTCCGCAACGTTTTCCTAAAACCGAAGTGGTCTTTGCCAACGGCGAGCACATCGTGCCGACCATCAATGACGGTACCATCTTAGACAGCGATACGCCTGAAAAAGATTACTGGACAATGATGACCGCCCTTGATGCGGAAACCATGAAAATTCGCTACCAAGTGCGTGTGGACGGCAACCTTGATAACCTCGACACCGACTATCAAGGCAAATACGTCTTCTCTACCTGCTACAACTCGGAAAAAGGCTTTGACGTCGGCGCGATGTCGGCAAACCCAACTGACTGGGTGGTTATCTTCAATGTCAAACGCATTGAAGAGGCTTTGGAAAAAGGCGATTACGAAGAAATCAACGGCGTTAAAGTCGTGGACGGCACGCACGGCAGCCCTTACACCCGCTATGTTTCCGTGCCCAGCTCGCCGCACGGCTGTAATGCGGCGCCGGACGGTATTCACATCATTTTAAACGGCAAATTGTCGCCAACCGTTACCGTGCTTGACGTGCGCAAATTAGACGACTTCTTTGACGACAAAATCACCGAAGAAGACGTGATTGTCGCCCAGCCTGAATTGGGTCTCGGACCTTTGCATACCGCCTTTGACGGTCAGGGCAATGCCTTCACTACCCTGTTCATCGACAGCCAAATGGTGAAATGGAACATCGACAAAGCCATCCGCCAATACAAAGGCGAAGACGTGGATCCGATTATCGAAAAAATTGATGTGCATTATCAACCGGGTCATAACCACAGCTCGATGGGCGAAACCAAAGAAGCGGACGGCAAATGGCTAGTCTCTCTGAACAAATTCTCAAAAGACCGCTTCTTAGACGTAGGTGTGCTCAAGCCTGAAAACGATCAATTGATCGATATTTCCGGCGAACACATGAAATTGGTGCATGACGGCCCGAGCTTTGCCGAGCCGCACGATATGATTATCGTCCACCGCTCCAAAGTCAATCCGATCAGCATTTGGGATAGAAACGACCCGTACTGGGAAGATGCACGTAAGCAGGCGGAAGCCGACGGCGTGAATCTGGACGAATCCGCCCACGTTATCCGCGACGGCAATAAAGTGCGCGTCTATATGACCGCGACCGCGCCGGCATTCAGCTTGAATTCTTTTGAAGTCGAGCAAGGCGACGAAGTCACCGTTTATGTGACCAACAAAGAGCTGATTGAAGACCTCACGCACGGCTTCACATTGGGCGACCACGGCATTGCTATGGAAGTCGGACCGCAGCAAACCTCTTCCGTCACTTTCAAAGCCACGCGTCCCGGCGTCTATTGGTACTACTGCCAATGGTTCTGCCACGCTCTGCATATGGAAATGTCCGGACGCATGCTTGTCAAACCTAAGAAAGCCGCTTCTTAATGCAGGCAGTGCTTTCTATCTTCAAGAAAATGATGGCTTCGGCCGTCATTTTCTCTATTCTGCCCGCCTTGGCAGCCGATATTCCACTAGCAAGCGGCGCAGATTTACAAGCCGCTATCGATAACAGCCAAGACGGCGACCGCCTCTTATTAGCCGCCGGCGATTATCAGGGCAATATCGAAATCACGCGCCCCATCCAAATCATCGGTGCGGAAAACGGCGTCTCCCGCATTATCGGCAATGACAAAGGACATGTGATTTGGGTCAAAGCCGAACAGGTCGAACTGGCGCATTTGCACATCCACAACTCGGGCAAAACACTCAGAACCATGGATTCCGGCATTTTTCTCGACAAAATCGCCCATCATGCCCATATTCATCACAACTATTTAGAAAACAACCTCTTCGGCATTTACGTCTGGGGTCCGAATCAGGCAATCGTCGAGCATAACCGTGTGAATAACAGCAATGAACCGCGTATGGCGAGCCGCGGCGACGGCGTGAGTTTATGGCGCAGTCCCCACAGCATTATCCGCCACAACCGTTTCAGCGGCGGACGCGACGGTATCGCCACCAATGCCAGTAAACACAATCTATTTGAAAACAATTATTTCCGCGACCTGCGCTTTGCCGTGCATTATATGTACACCGAAGACAGCGAAGTCCGCGACAATCATGCGGAACAAGTTGAAAGTGCCTATGTGCTGATGTTTTCCAACCGCATCCGCGTCATCAACAACCGCATCAAGCAAGCGAAAGAACACGGCGTAATGCTTAATAGCGTCAATTACGCGCAAATCATCGGCAATGAAGTCGATGACGTCAACAAAGCCACTTTTATCTACAACGCAAATTTTAATGAGATTTTCTACAACCGCTTTGAAAACAGCCTCCTCGGCATCCATTTCACCGCCGGATCGGAAAAAAACCATATCGCCAACAATGCCTTTATCAACAACCGCAGCCAAGCCATGTATGTGGGCACGCGCGAAGTCCTGTGGCAGCACGAAGGACAGGGCAATTATTGGAGCGACCACAGCGCCTTTGATTTAAACGGCGACGGCATTGCCGACACGCCCTACAAACCCAATAATTTGATGGATCAAGTGCTATGGCGCGCGCCCTCTGCCAAACTGCTGATTAACAGCCCCTCCGCCCAATTACTCAAATACGCGCAGCAGCAATTTCCCAGTCTGCTGCCGGGCGGCGTCAGCGACCCCTATCCCCTCATGACCATTCCACAAGCACCACCAAACCATGCACAGCATTGATATTGAAAACCTCAGTAAAACCTTCCGCCGTTTCACCGCGGTCAATCAGGTTAATTTACGCATCGCCCAAGGCGAATGTATCGCCCTTGCCGGACATAACGGCGCGGGTAAATCCACCCTCATCAAAATGATGCTCGGCATCATCCAGCCCAGTGCCGGACACATCCGCATCAACGGCAAATCTCCGCAGGATTACGCACTGCGCCGCCAAATCGGCTATCTGCCCGAAACCGTTTCACTCTACCCCTCGCTCAATGCGATTGAAACCCTAAATTTCTTCAGCAAATTAAAAGGATTATCCAAACGCGACAATATGGCATTGCTGGAACAGGTAGGCATTGCCGATGCTGCCAAACGCCGCGTCGGCACCTATTCCAAAGGCATGCGCCAACGTCTGGCTTTGGCGCAAGCTCTATTGGGCAATCCGCAAATCCTCTTTTTTGACGAACCCACCACAGGACTCGACCCCGCCTCGCGTCAGCAATTCTACGAACTGCTGCAAGAATTGCGCGGCAAAGGCGCGAGCATATTGCTCTCCACCCATGCGCTCTCCGAACTGGTCGGGCAAGTGGATCGCATCGTCATCATGAAACACGGACACAAAATGGCGGACGGCAATCTCTACGAACTGCGCGAACAGGCGCAATTACCGACCCAGCTAATTTGCTATACCGAGCCGAACAGCCGACTACCGCCGCAGTGGCAGGCAATCAGCGACAGCCAATGGCGCCGCTTTGTCTCGCAAAGCGAAAAAACCGCCGTATTGGCGGAACTCTTTGCCGCTCTCACACCACGGGAAATCGACATATTGCCGCCCACCCTAGACGATTTATACGCCGCCTTCCTGCAACGCGCCCCGATGAGCGAAGCAGAAACAGCCGCCCAAGACACAGGAGCCAGCCAATGAACGCCCTACTCAGCCTCGCCGGCAAAGAATTTACCGACGGCATCCGCAACCGCTGGGTCTTAGCCATTACCTGCCTGCTCAGCCTCTTTGCGCTCAGCCTCGTCTTTTTGGGCAGCGCGCCGGTCGGCAATGTGAAAGCCAATCCCATCGCCATCATCATCGTGAGCTTGGCAAGCCTCAACATCTTCCTGCTGCCGCTCATCGCCCTGCTGCTCGCCTATGACAGTCTGGTCGGCGAAATCGAAAACGGCACCATGCTGCTTCTGCTGTCTTATCCCGTGGCGCGCTGGCAAATCGTCTTCGGCAAATACCTCGGACAAAGCTTGATACTCATCGTAGCGGTGCTGATCAGCTACAGCATCGCCGCCCTTGCCATCATCTTCAGTCATGAAAAAATCGCTTGGACATGGACATTCTGGCAGCCCTATTTTTCCATGAGCCTAAGCAGCATCACGCTCGGCATGGCATTTTTAGCCATCGGCTACCTCATCTCCGCAATCAGCCGCGAACGCGCGCGCGCCGCCGGCATGGCAATCGGCACATGGCTGCTGCTCGTATTGATTTACGACATCGCCCTGCTCGGCGGACTGATTGTCGATAAAGGACGCTTCATCTCGGAAAAACTGCTGTCATGGCTCTTATGGTTCAATCCCGCCGATGCCTACCGCCTTTATAATCTCGGCAGCGGCGAAAGCGCCAATGTGGCGGGCATGCTCAATGTCGGCAAAAACGTCGCCCTCTCGCCCAATCTTCTCCTGCTTTCTTTAGCCCTGTGGATAAGCCTGCCGCTTGCCGCAGCCATATTCCTGTTTAAAAGGAAATCCCTATGAACACGAAAATCTTACTCCTCAGTCTCTGCGCCTTATTTGCACTCAACGCCTGCGAACCAAGCGCCAAAAGCGACAACCGCCCCGCCGCCATTGCCGACATTCCCGAAGATGCCGTCGATCCGCTCTCGCATATGAGCGCTTTGGAAACCGGCGGACATAAAGGGCAAATTCATTTCCACGACGGCAGCGAAAGCCAATGGTTCGGCAGCATCGCCAATTTAATCATGTATACGCGCCTGCCTGAAACTGCCAACCGCCCGATGACCGCCTATGTTTCCCTCAGCGATAATGAAGGCAAAGCCCTCAGCCCTTGGCAATGGACGGCACTGGAAGACGCATGGTTCGTGCTTCTGCCGCCCAATCCCGAAGATCCCTTTTCGCTCGCCACATGGACGGCTTACCGCGAACAAAGCAACGCCGAAGCCGTCGTTCAAAACGTACCGCTGAGCCGCCTTTACCGCTACCACGAGATTCGCGACGAAGACCTGCTGGACTGCCATTAAAAATATGTGATGAAAACAATACGGAAAAACCGCAGTTTAAGGGCATTGGCGCTCAGCGCTGCGCTATCTTTTATGCTGACTGCCTGCTCGGTAAATGCGGCGATGGATGGCGCAAAAGTGTCGTCGCGCTGCTTGCTTGAAGCAGGAGAGCAATGGTCGCAATTGCGCCAGACCTGTCTGCGATTATCCGCTGCTGCGGATGTGCGTTTGGACGATAGCGCGTATTCGGGCGCGGCGGTCTATGCTTTGTTCTCGCCGGATCGGCGGCAGGCGGAGCTGTTCGCAAACGATATTGAGGGCAGCTTGCTCTTAGATGCCGTCAAAGGCGGCTATCGTTCGCACGACGGCGTCCATTATTTACAGTATCGGAACGGCAATTGGCATCGGCGGCAAAAGGCGCCCTGAACGGCGGGTGCATCTTAGGGCAAATTATTATGTATAATGCGCCGTTTATTCTGCGGCAGATGCCGTAAAACAAAAAGAAGGGGACGGCATGGATTACGCCGCAAACACACAGACTGCGCGCATTTACACGCGCGAAGAGCATCAGATTGATGCCGAACGTTTAGACCGCCGCGCCATGCGCATTGCACATCAATTGATTGATGCCGGCTTTGAAGCCTATTTAGTCGGCGGTTGCCTGCGCGATAGCTTATTGTCGCGCGAGCCGAAAGATTTTGATATTGCCACCAATGCGCGTCCGGAGGAAGTGGCGAGGCTATTTCGCAATTGCCGCCTGATCGGACGGCGTTTCCGCTTGGCGCATATCCATTTCGGACGCGATATTATCGAAGTGGCGACCTTCCGCGCCGGTGCGGATGAGGACGTCAAAACCGATAGCGACGGTCATGTAATTGAAGACAATCACTACGGCACCATGGAAGACGACGTGGTGCGCCGCGATTTCACCGTCAATGCCTTATATTACGATCCGCGGTCGGAAGAATTGATTGATTATTTGGGTGCAATGCAGGATTTGCAGCAGCAAGTGCTACGCCTAATCGGCGAACCTGCGGCGCGTTACACCCAAGACCCGGTGCGTATGCTGCGCGCCGCGCGCTTTGCCGCGAAACTGGATATGCAGTTGGAAACGCAGACCGAGGCGGCGATCGGCGTATGTGCGGAAGGTTTGAAATCCGTGCCGCCGGCGCGTTTATTCGACGAAACGCAGAAACTCTTTATGAGCGGCTACGGCGTGAAAAGCTATGAGCAAATGAAACGATTGCAATTGTTCTCCATGCTCTTTCCCGATGTGGCGCGGGTACTGAATCATCCCAATCAGGCATTTGCCGATTATGCCGACCGCGTCATCCGCATCGCTTTAAGCAATACCGATCAGCGCATCGCACAAGACAAACCCGTGACCATTGCCTTTTTATTTGCCGCCTTCCTATGGCCGGTCTTTCAATTGCAATATCAAGGCTTGCTGAAATCGCGCGACTGGCACAGCGCCATGCACGAAGCGGTGGATTTGGTCTTGATTGCGGCGGCGGAGCGCATCTCCATTCCCGTACGACTGCGCGGCATGATTCGCGAAATGTGGACCTTGCAGGCGCGTTTTGATTTGACCGGCAACAGCCAGCGCAAAACTCGCAGTCTGCTGAGTCATCCGCGTTTTCGCGCCGCTTACGATTTCCTCTTGGTGCGGGAAGCGGCGGGCGAACCTTTGGCGGAAAGCGTACGTTGGTGGTCTTATGCACAGAAGGAAAACGGCATCGTGCCGATGGCGCTCAATGAATATGACGGCGATTTTGAAACCGCATCCAAAGGCAATCATTTGGAACGCAAAGGCAAAATCAGCGTGAATAAACGCCGCGCGCGCAGAGGAAGAAGACGGTGAAGCGCTGCTATATCGCCTTCGGTTCCAATCAAGATGCGCCGCTGGCGCAATTGCAAATCGCCCGCGAAACCCTGAGAGAACATGCGGATATGCAGGAAGCTGCCGCTTCTTCCATTTACCGCACGCCGCCTTGGGGCTTTACCGAGCAACCCGATTTTTATAATGCCGTCATTGCCTATGATAGTGCCCTAAGTGCGCAAGACTTGCTGTGCTTATTGCAAAGCATCGAGACGGCGCAGCATCGCGAACGTCCCTTTAAAAACGCGCCGCGCACCCTAGATTTAGACATCTTAACCTACGGCGACCAACAAGAACATACGCCGACTTTGAGCCTGCCGCATCCGCGTATGCACGAACGCGCCTTCGTCTTAGAGCCTTTGGCGGAAATTGCGCCGCAGCTGATGATTGCAGGGCAGGGAATCGTAGCGGATTTATTGGCAGGACTGGATTGCAGCGCGCAGGAAAAAATCACGGTGGCGGCTTGGGACAATTTGGCGGCCGGCTAGCCTCAGGCAGACTTTAAGGCTATAATGCGACTTTCTTAATTTATGAAGGAAAACATATAAATGGCAGATTTTAATCAAATTCTCGATGCCGGCGACGTGGATAGCGGCATCATCAATGTGGTGGTGGAAATCCCTACCGGTTCGAATAATAAAATCGAGTGGGACCGTCAACTCGGTGCCTTTAAATTAGACCGCGTCGAACCGCTGATTTTCGCCAAACCGACGAATTACGGCTTTATCCCGCAAACTTTGGACGAAGACGGCGACGAATTGGACGCCCTGATTATTACCGATACACCGCTGCCGACAGGGGTATATTTGGAAGCCAGAATTATCGGCATTATGAAATTCATTGACGACGGCGAAGTCGACGATAAAGTCGTGGTCGTTCCCGCCGATGACCGCCATACCGGCAATGCTATTCAAAGTCTGGCGGATTTGCCCGAGCAATTGATTAAACAAATCGAATTCCACTTCAATCATTACAAAGCCCTGAAAAAACCGGGTTCAACCAAAGTTGACCATTGGGGCGATGCGGAAGAAGCCAAAACCACGATTAAAGATTGCCAAGTGCGTTGGGCTGAGCGCGATTAAATCCCGCGCTTCGTTTTTCTAAAGTCTTGCCTGTAGGCAAGACTTTATTTCATTTTGATAAGGATAAGATGATGAGTAAAAAAGTTCCCATGACCAAAGCCGGCGCGGAAGCCCTGCGCGTCGAATTAGAAAATTTAAAAACCGTACAACGCCCGAAAGTTATTCAAGCTATTGCCGATGCGCGCGAACACGGCGATTTGAAAGAAAACGCCGAATACCATGCCGCCCGCGAGCAGCAAGGATTTATTGAAGGTCGTATTCAAGAGCTGGAATTCAAACTGGGCAATGTGCAGATTATCGACGTCAGCACCCTGCCGAATAACGGCAAAGTCGTCTTCGGCACCACCGTTGAATTGGAAGATACGAATAGCGGCGAAAGCATGACCTATAAAATCGTCGGCGAAGACGAGGCGGATATTAAGAAAAATCTGCTGTCGAACACCTCACCGATTGCCCGCGCCTTGCTCGGCAAAGAAGAGGGCGATGTGGTAGAAATCAATGTACCGGGCGGGGTTAAATCTTTAGAAATTATCGTCGTGCATTATCTGGCTTAATAAGATCCCGTTTTTAAGCAGATAGCCGCTTAAGCTTACAATAATGCCTTTTACCGCCGTGGCTTACAGTGATGATAAGCGGTTATATTATGTCTTTTAATCTAAGATGGATTGTTATCCCTATTTTGTATAGTCAAAGAATTGGAAAAGTATTGCGACATTGGCTGGCGTTGCGTTACTTTTCCATTTCTCCGACTATAGTTCTTTGATAAAAATATAGTCTTAGGAAAATTATTTCTGATGTGGTATTTGCTGCGGCGTACGGCGCAATATCTGATTCGCATGATATTGTGTGTATTGATAGGAATCATATTATTGGCGTTGACCGCTCGGCTCAGTTATCGTCCTTTGCCGGAATTGCAGCTTGAAAAAACGGCTGTTTCTTCTCATCATGCGCCATCGGCATTGGCGGATGTGATTTCTCTTGAGGCGCAGGAGCATCCCCAACTCAGCGCCATTTATCCTTTCTCTGACGGCTTAGATGCTTTTGCCGCGCGTTTGGCTTTGGTGAACGAAGCAGAGCGCAGCTTGGATTTGCAATACTATATTTGGCATGACGATATGGCAGGGCTGCTCTTATTCGATGCGGTCTATAAGGCGGCTCAGCGCGGCGTGCAGGTGCGCCTGCTGCTTGACGATAATAATACGCTAGGCATGGACGGCTTATTATTAAGTCTGGATGCGCATCCGAATATCGAGGTGCGTTTATTTAACCCTTTCATGCAAAGAAATCATCGTGTGTTAGCGTATCTGAGCGATTTTATGCGCTTAAACCGCCGTATGCATAATAAATCTTTTACGGTTGATGCGGCGCTGAGCATTGTGGGCGGGCGTAATATCGGCGACGAATATTTCAATGCCGGCGAAGGTATTTCTTTTGTGGATATGGATGTGGCGGTTATTGGTGAGGTTGTCGGCGATATTCAGGCAGATTTTGAGCGCTACTGGCATAGCCGCAGCGCTTATCCTCTCAGCCTGATCATTCCTAAATATACGGCTACTCAGCCGATTCAAAAGCCTAAAGACAGTAATACGCAAAAATATCGCGCACGCCTGCAATCTTCGCGTTTTGTGCAGCATCTTGTTGTATGTATATCTATGTATTTATCATTAGCATGTTCTATCTCATGCCGTAAAACAGAGGCAGGAGATACAACCCCTATTAACTGATTATCTTTATTTGTAATTAGGTATGCCCAATATGGGTTATATATTACAACTTGAGTAGAAATTGAGCCATTACTAGCCTTTTGACTAAAACTATGTTCAGAATCTGTTAGCAATATTGGTGCACCTGTATTTCTAAGATTAGTTAAAAACTCATTTATTGCTTGTTTTGAACTTTTATCACCAGATGCAATGTAATCTAAAGAAGAATCAAGCATAGTGATTGCATTATTTTTATCTCCATAAAAATTTATGAATTGTACGTTTATACCATATTTACTATTAACCATATTATTTATTCCAATGTATAAGTTTATTCAAGGATTTATTTTCATAATAAGATTTTATTTCATCTTTATCAAAAATTTTGTTTACGATTGTAATTATCCTGTCTAAAGTATCTATTTTAACAAAAATATTAAATTTTTCTTTTTTATTTTTAATTATAGTAGCAGTTATAAAGCCATCTTTACTTTTAGGGTCTAAAAAAAACTGGGATGAGAAAAATAATTTATAAGTATCTTTATTGCAAGAGAAATAAAAATGAGTATCTGCTAATTGACCGCTAGAATGATTAGAATAAGTAAATCCATTATATAATACTTTATCTCTATCATGTGAAAATGTTTCAAGTGTTTTTATAAAATCTAACAATAAACCACTGTTTTCTAGGTTGATTTCTTTATACAAAGAGTTTCTTAAAAAGAAATCATCGTGTTTAAATGGAAATGCAGGTTCATTATAATTCAAGTAATAAATCATTGTTCTTAAAGATAAATCACTTATTTCACAAAATTTTATCTCCTTTAATACCCTGTCGAAATTATTTTTCTCTTCCTCGATAGAATAAGCCAGCACTTTATTAGAAACTATAACAATCAAAAATAAACAAAAGATATTTGAGGAAATATTTTTGAAAAATTTTTTGATGTGAAAAAAGTATTTAATTTGTTTCCAATTTTTATTTTTTATTATATTGGATATAGTCGTTAAAATTGATTTGGCAGTAATAATATATAATGCATCTAAAGACTCTCGGTTAAGATACGAAATATCATTTTGCTGCATAATCAAATTAACGTTATTTAAGCCAAAATCTGTATCGCAAGCAAATTCATTTTTATTCCAAATCGCACTATGATAGCCACGCTGCATCATATCGCTATAAATCTTATCAACACCCACTTTGCCTTCTTTCTCAATTAATTTTCCATATTTTTCAATATCTGTAGAATTAAGTGCTTTAGTGATTTTATTAGTCATGATTTTCTCCTTTGCTAACTGCATCATCTACACGAAAACTATTTACTAACTTAATTGTATTCTCTTCATATTTCTGCCATTCAGCAAGTATATGACGGTTATAACAAATATACCCATGCTTTCATATCATTTGGCAAATGAAAATGATGTGTACAAGGTGGGCGAGCTACTTTGGCATTTGAGCAACGAATAAAGGTTTGTACTTTACCTTTCTCATCACGGCGGACAAAAACATCATCTGTGTCTGCATCTTCACGCCATATTTTTCCGGTTTTAGGATTGATTTCCATTGCAGCATACACTTCTAAACCATTTCCAAGGATTCACCTCATAATCGACATTTCCTAAATGTCGATTTAAGGAAGCACTTAAAGCCTCAGGATTTTTTCCATAAGAGTTGCCGGAAGAAATGCCAACATCAATCCAGTCAAATGTATTCTGCTCTCTATCTTTTTTGCGCGCATAATATAAACTTTCATTTAAGCGGTCATAAAGCTGCAAATCACGATTGCGAAATTCAAAGCCAAAAGACTCAAGAACAGAATCATAATTGCGAATGCTGGGTTTGAAATTGCGCAGGGCTTCGTGGTCAAAACCGGGCGAGTCGTTATATTCCACATATTCCACCACCGTAGGCGGCAAATTCACCGGTACGCCGCCTAAATTGCCGATGATATAGGGTTTGCCGTATTTATCTTTGAGGGCATCATCGGGCATGATACCTGCCGCACCGCCGCCCATTGTGCGGGCAAGATTGGCGGTATCGGCGGTGGTTAGTGCGGTATTTGGCGGTGGATTGCTTTGACTTGATGTTGTTTGAACTTGTGCTTTATTACTCTCTGTTGGATTTTTATTTTGCGGTTCGCAAGCAGAGATGAGGCTGCAGAGCAGTAGAAGAACTGAGATTGATGTGTTGGAGATGCTGTACTTCATAAAGTTTTCCTAAAAAAGAATTCATCCTATTTGGCGTAATTTACAATTTTTTAATTTGCTTTGTCAAGTGTTTGTTATCAGTTGTTTATCGTTTTAGCAAATCTCAGCTAGAGTTTAGCAAATACATAGTTGTGGAAATGAATTTCTGACATGAGCGCTGTGTGTTTTCTTAATTATATAGCCGTTAAACTTTAAAACAAGACGGAATTTCCTACGAAGAGCAAAGAAAGCAAAGTTTTGAGCAAAACTCGCTACGCAGAGCCTGCGAAACTGCAAATTTCCACAAAACCAGTTACGGAGCACTCAAAATCCCCTTTTGCCTTGCCGCAGACAGCGCAGGATTTTTCGGGAACAAGCGCGTCACTGTTTGAGCGATTAACGAAGTCCGAAGCGTTTTGACGTGCGCCGAAAAATTCAAGCTGGCAAGGGAACTCCGCGTAGCGGAGTTCCGTACCTGGCAGCACCAGCGCGGACACCATTGCCGGCATTATTGCCGATGAAGCGGCAATCGGCATGATTAACAGCAAAACCACCGCCGTGCGTATCATTCCCGTGCCGAATAAAGAGGTGGGCGAAATGGTAGAATTTGGCGGTTTGCTGGGTTCTGCACCGATTATGCCGGTCAAAACAGGGGATTGCAGCGTGTTTGTCAATCGCGGTGGATGCATCCCCGCGCCAGTGCAGTTTTTGAAAAATTAAAGAATTTGGCTCCAAAACTGCCGCCGCGGCGGTAGTTTCATAATCAGTAATCACATCCTGACCATGTCCCTTAGCAAAGACATAAGTATCATTGCCATAGCCGCCATTTAAATAATCATTACCTGCGCCGCCGTTCAAAATATCGTTACCGTTATTGCCATAGAGCTTGTCATCGCCCGCTTCGCCGTACAGTTCATCATCTTTGTCTGCACCACGCAGCACATCATCTCCTGCGCCTGCATAGACAATGCCTTTGCCTTGCCAGTATTGATAGTTATCGTTGCTTTCTGTGCCATGCAAAATCAAACCGTTTTCCATCAGTTCTTCTAAGCTGAAAGTCTGATCGGCAAATTGGAAGATTTCAATTTTATGGGCATTATCAGAGAAAAAGTATTCGATTTTGACGCTGTCTTCTGCACTTGTCTGAATGATTAAATGCGTGCCTTCTTGGCGGAAGATGGCTTCTGCTCTTTGAATATCGCTAAAGACAATGCGGTCGGTATTGGCGGTAGTTTCATAATCAGTAATCACATCCTGACCATGTCTCTTAGCAAAGACATAAGTATCATTGCCATAGCCGCCATTTATAGCCGTTAAACTTTAAAACAAGACGGAATTTCCTACGAAGAGCAAAGAAAGCAAAGTTTTGAGCAAAACTCGCTACGCAGAGCCTGCGAAACTGCAAATTTCCACAAAACCAGTTACGGAGCACTCAAAATCCCCTTTTGCCTTGCCGCAGACAGCGCAGGATTTTTCGGGAACAAGCGCGTCACTGTTTGAGCGATTAACGAAGTCCGAAGCGTTTTGACGCGCGCCGAAAAATTCAAGCTGGCAAGGGAACTCCGCTACGCGGAGTTCCCTTGCCAGCACCAGCGCGGACACCATTGCCGGCATTATTGCCGATGAAGCGGCAATCGGCATGATTAACAGCAAAACCACCGCCGTGCGTATCATTCCCGTGCCGAATAAAGAGGTGGGCGAAATGGTAGAATTTGGCGGTTTGCTGGGTTCTGCACCGATTATGCCGGTCAAAACAGGGGATTGCAGCGTGTTTGTCAATCGCGGTGGACGCATCCCCGCGCCAGTGCAGTCTTTGAAAAATTAAAGAATTTGGCTCCAAAACTGCCGCCGCGGCAGCAGTTTTTTTATTTGTTGCAGTTGGATTGTAAATTCAAGAGTTAGAAAAATTCAAGCGAATCTTAATTTCAAAGGAATATATTTTTAGCGGAAGACGGTCAAATTTCTTTACAAAATTAACCAGTTGACTGTTTTTATAATTCGCATATTCAAAGCTAACGGCCACCATGTCGGGATACAGCCATTTGTCTGCACCGCGTTGGCTCTTGTTGCTTTGTTCGTGATAGATAGTGCGCGAAGAAGCATCGAAGGTCTGATTGCCATTAAGAAATTTGCTCAATAACGGATGCAAATCACGTTCATGAAATGAAGATGTATTAGGTTTTTCCGAAATATCTTCGGGTTCTACAGGAAGCTCAACGCCTTGATTATGACTACGGCGCGCGGACAAAAGAAAATATTTTGGTCTGCTGCCTTCTGTGTAAATCTTGCCGTCGGCTTTTTTTGCTTCGGTATATAAACTAGAGCCAACACTGGCTTGTGGTGTTTTTCCTATAGAGGCTATCCCAATAGCGTCGTCATAGGAATTAAGCTGTTTATAGAGTTGATTTTGTTGGATATATTTCCAAATTTCAAGGTGAGTTGCAGGACTGTTTAATGCTTCTAATGCCTGAATGCTCAATTCCAGATAAGACGGTTTCTTCATTTTTCGCATTTCTGTACCAGAGATTGTCAACTGTCTTATCCCTCACAACTGCTGCAGTTGAGCAGGTTGCGGTTGAAGTTTTGGGCGGCGCTGATGCTGTGTTGATAGTAAATGGATTTCAGCCCGAGTTCCGCCGCGGTGAGATAGAGTTGATTGATGTCTCGAGTCGGCGTGTTGGGATGAATCATGACGTTGATGCTTTGCCCTTGGTCGATGTATTTCTGCCGCTGCGCCGCTTGTTGTATGACGGCTAATTGGCTGATTTCGGCGAAGGTTTTAAAGACTTCTTTTTCTTGCTCGCTGAGTTGCTCAAGGTGTTGCACCGAGCCGTCGTGCAGCAGGATGCTTTCCCAAATATTGCTGCTGTTCAGTCCTTTGCTTTCCAAGAGTTTGACAAGAAATGGGTTTTTATAGGTGGTTTTGATTTTCGCCAAGTCTTTAACATGGTAGTTTGATTTAAAGGGTTCGACTGAGGGCGAGACGCTGCCTAGGATGAAGCTGCTGGATTTGGTGGGGGCGATACTCATCAGGGTGGTGTTGCGCCGTCCGTAGCCTTGCAGTATTTCCGGCTCGCCGAATTTTGCTGCCAAGGCTTGCGAGGCGGCGAGGGTTTTGTTTTGCAGGCATTTGAAAATTTCGTTGTTTTTCTGCATGGCGGCGAAGCTGTCGAAGGCGATCATTTCCGATTGCAGGTAGCTGTGCCAGCCAAGCACGCCCAAGCCGAGCGCGCGGTGGCGTTTGGCGAAGCGGTGGGCGCGATCGAGATAGGGAAGGTCGGCGCTTTTGTCGATGAATTCGCTCATGACGGCATCGAGGAAATAGGTTAGGGTTTCTACCGCATCCGTGTCTTTCCATTCGTTGTAATGGAGCAGGTTCATGGAGGAGAGGCAGCAGACGAAGCTTTCTTCTTCGCTGGCGGGCAGCATGATTTCCGTGCAGAGGTTGGAGGCGTAGATGGGCATGTCGCGGTCTTTATAGACTTCCGGACGTCCTGCATTGGCATTGTCTTTGAAGAAGAGGTAGGGAATGCCGCTTTCGGATTTACGTTGCAGGAGTTTTGCCCAGATGCGGCGTTTGTCGGCATCTCCGGCTTTCATGCTTTCCAGCCAGTCGTTGCCGATGCAGACGCCGTAATACATGAGTTGGATGGGGTTGCCTTCGCTGTGGATTTCCAGCCATTCTTCGATGTCGCCGTGTTCGATGTCGATGTAGCCGGCGAATTGTCCTTTGCGCGAAGTGCCTTGGCTGATGACGTCGATGACGGTGTCGAATAGTTTGGTGAAGTTAAAGGAGCCGTCGGATTTGCCGTTGTTGCTGATGTCGCTGCCGCGCGGGCGGATGGCGCCGAAGTAGGCGCTGGTGCCGCCGCCGATTTTGCTCATCATGCCGACTTCCGCCGTGGTGCGCATGATGTCGTAAATGGAGTCGCCGATGAAGCTGCCGAAGCAGGAAATCGGCAATCCGCGACCCAGTCCGAAGTTCGACCAGATGGGCGAGGAGAGCGAGAAGTAGCCGCGCGCCATGTAGTGATAGAATTTGTCGCCGAAAGCGGGGTCTTGCAGCAGGGCTGCGGCATGGTCGGCGATGGCGCGTATGCGCGCTTCGGGGCTTGTGCCTTCGAGGAGATAGCCGCGTTGCAAGAAGAGGCGGCTGTCGTCATTGAGCCAGTCGAAGTCTGGACGGTCTTTAGAATAAGTCATCTGCGGTAATCTGTTTGCCTTTTTTACTGTAATCGGTGCTGCGTTTGTAGAAGAAATCATGCTCTTTGCCGGAGAGGATTTCGATGTCGAACCATTCGGTTTCGCGCAGCGCTTGGGTGTCTATCAGATAGGGCGTGTTAATGCCGAGTATGCTGAGAGAGTTGTTGTAACGGTTGGTGATGTAGTTTTCCACGGTGGCGCGGCTGATGAAGTCGAGGTCGCCTGCTTCAAAAATCCAGTCCAAGATGCCGCGTTCGGCTTCTAGCGCTTGGTCTGCCAAGCCTTGCAGCTCGTGGTAGAAATCAGGCGTGAATAAGCGCGGATGTTCGTCGTGGATGATTTGATAGAGGGCGATGCCGAAGCGACCGTGAATTTCTTCTTCTTTCGAGGTGGCTTCCACGGCATTGGAGATGCCTTTGAACAAATTGCGGTGTTTGTTGAAAGACATAATGATGAGGAATTGCCCGAAGAGCGAGATGTGCTCGACAAAAAGGGAGAACATCACCAGCGACAGAACGAAGCGTTCGCGCCCGATATCTTTGTCGCGCATGAAGTCTTCCATGTAGTTAATCCGCGCCATGAGGGCGGGAATCTCGGTGATGTGGGCGAACATGTCATTCATGCCCAGTTTTTCCAGCAGGAAGGAATAAGCGTCTTTGTGGCGGATTTCGCTTTCGGCGAAGGTGCCGCCCACATCATCGATTTCCGGCTTGGGGAAGTAGCGGTATAAATCGCCCCAAAAGCGTTTGACGTTGACTTCCACTTGCGAGATGGCGAGCATGGCGCGCGTGAGGGCGCTGCGTTCGCGCTCGTTAATCACGGTTTTGTAGTCTTGAATATCGCTGGTGAAGTTAAATTCGGTATGCAGCCAGTAAGAATGGCGGATAGCGTCTTTAAACTCCAAGAGTTCCGGATATTCATAGGGTTTGATTTCTAGGCGTTTTTCAAACAGATTGCGTTTTGCGGTCATAGAAAAAAGGTAGGGAATAGAAAAAACAGACCGCATTGTAGCCGTATTTGTGTTTTCTACAATCTTGACAATTGCCGGGCTTTATTTACCCTTTGGAATTACTGGAAAAATAATTTTTTCTCCACAAGATGTTGAAGGTTTTTTGTACGCCGCACTATATCTTGTGGTTTTAAGCTTGGGCGAGACGCTGTTTAAAGCGGTATTTTTGCAAGGGTTATTCGGCGCCTAATTTGTAGCGGTCGTCATGGGCGACGCAGATTGGTTCAAGATGAATCATGATTTCGCAGGGACCGTCGAATTCAGCTGCAATCGCGATTTCCACTTCGTCATTGATACGGTGCGCCTCAAAGAGAGAAATATCATCAGGAAATTCCAAATGCATATCAATCATGCGCCAATGCGCCAATTTGCGCGCGCGCAGGCGGTGTACGCCCACAGCGCCCTCAACGCTTGCGATAGCCAGTCTGATTTTTTCCATTTCTTCAGGCGGCAAAGCCTCATCCATAAGAATGGAAATGGCGTCTTTAATAATCTGCCAAACATTGCGCAGCATAAAGAGGCTGATCAGTATGGCGAAAATAGGGTCGGCGATAGTCAATCCGAATAAACCGCTGAGAATAAGGGCGATCAATACGCCGCTATTGGTCAGCAAATCATTAAGATAATTGAGACTGTCGGCGCGCATCGATTGCGAATCGATTTGCCGCAACACATGGCGCTGATAGAGTACCAGTCCTAAAGTCATACAAATAGAGATAAGCATCACACCAATCGCTATCCAATCATTATTGAGCGCGCTGGGGCGGAAGAGGCGCGGCAGAGCGCTGACAATCAGAAATAAAGAAGAACCGGCGATAAACATTGCCTGCGTGACGGCGGAAAGACTTTCCGCTTTACCGTGACCGTAGTGATGATTGTCATCGGCTTCTTGCATGGCATAACGCACCGCAATGAGATTCACGCCGCTGGCGGCAATATCCGTAACCGAGTCCATCAAGGAAGCCAGCAAACTGACCGAATCGCTAAGCCACCATGCGGCGAATTTGAAAAGCACAAGACAGGTCGCCACGATGACCGATGCCATGCTAGCGCGTTTGAGCAAATCATGTTTTTCGGCGTAGGTCATAGTGATTCTCATCTATTGGCAAGCGGCGCATTGTAGCAAAAAAATAGCCCGCGCTAGGTGGGCTATCAGACGCAGACAAAATCCTGCAAGAAAAAACAGTATTTCACAAATCATTTTCATTTGATTTTAGCTGATTATTGCTTAATATATTGCGGCAATTCTTTAAAATAAGGAAAAGCCATGAAGTTTCATCCGCTGCTTTTAAGCATCGCCCTGCTGAGTCTTTATGCCTGCGACGGCAAGCCAGTCGAAAGCAATCAATCCCAAACCGATGCCGCGCCATCTCATCATGCCGCCGCTGATGCGCAACATACTCCCGCGACAGAAAAACCAGATGCCATACCTGCCCCTAGTGCTGCAGATGTAGGGAATTTAGCGCGGGCTATGGGCGGCGGTGCGGCAGGCATCATGCCTGATGATGCGCCTAAAGATAAATACGGCAAACCCTATATCATCGGCAATTTAGGCGGCGTACCTGTCAATCTGCCGCCGACAATCGTGCGTTTTGTAGAATATACCGATTCCCCCGGCTTTAACCCGCAAGCTCTGCGCAATTTCAAACCCAGCGTACGAACTTATGACTCCATCATTACTTCTTTTGGCTTTGATTTTCGCAATCATGATAAGCAAATGTTAGACCGGCATAATGATGCTTTAGTTGAAGAAAGGAAGCAAGAATTAAAAGTCTCCCGTATACAAGATAATGATTGGATTCGAGTTAGTATTTCCGCTAAATTTGCCAATTCAAATCCTAATTTCTTAGATGATTCCGTCGCACACTATTATGAGAGAAATCCTCATCTGCCACATACCCCAATTTATCATTATTGGCAACCCAATGGTGAATATTTTCATGGCTTGCAAGTCAATATTCACCCCGGTATTGACCCTAAAACAGGTAAGGCTTGGCGGGAACATGAAGACGCTAGAGATATATTTGTTTATCGTGATAATGAAGGACGTGTAAAAAGCATCATGAATTGTACTAATAAAGGAGTAGTTAATATTTGTGGGCATCGTTTTAATTTTCCAGATGAAATGTCTATATTTATAGAGCTATCTTACATTAGAGAAAATTTGCCTTCATGGCAAGAATTAGAGAAAAATGCTATTAATATGGTATTAGGTTTTCGTAAAGATAAATAAGGAGAAATAATATGGGCGATATTCATTTAGAAAATACGGTTAAGACAGCAGTTACTATTACAGATACAAATTATTATCGGAAACTCTTAGCAAAAGGAAACTTCGATGCTATTTATCAAGGCTCTAGACTAGCAGGATCACTCTGTTAGACTAGAGTCAACAGTATTTCACAAATCATTTTCATTTGATTTTAGATGATTATTGCTTAATATATTGCAGCAATTATTTAAAATAAGGAAAAGCCATGAAAACTCGTCCGCTTATCTTAAGCATCACCCTGCTGAGTCTTTATGCCTGCGACGGCAAGCCAGTCGAAAGCAATCAATCCCAAACCGATGCCGCGCCATCTCATCATGCCGCCGCTGATGCGCAACATACTCCCGCGACAGAAAAACCAGATGCCATACCTGCCCCTAGTGCTGCAGATGTAGGGAATTTAGCGCGGGCTATGGGCGGCGGTGCGGCAGGCATCATGCCTGATGATGCACCTAAAGATAAATACGGCAAACCCTATATCATCGGCAATTTAGGCGGTGTGCCTGTCAATCTGCCGCCGACAATCGTGCGTTTTGTAGAATATACCGATTCTCCCGGCTTTAACCCGCAAGCCCTGCGCAATTTCAAACCCAGCGTACGAACTTATGATTCCATCATTACTTCTTTTGGCTTTGATTTTCGCAATCATGATAAGCAAATGTTAGACCGGCATAATGATGCTTTAGTTGAAGAAAGGAAGCAAGAATTAAAAGTCTCCCGTATACAAGATAATGATTGGATTCGAGTTAGTATTTCCGCTAAATTTGCCAATTCAAATCCTAATTTCTTAGATGATTCCGTCGCACACTATTATGAGAGAAATCCTCATCTGCCACATACCCCAATTTATCATTATTGGCAACCCAATGGTGAATATTTTCATGGCTTGCAAGTCAATATTCACCCCGGTATTGACCCTAAAACAGGTAAGGCTTGGCGGGAACATGAAGACGCTAGAGATATATTTGTTTATCGTGATAATGAAGGACGTGTAAAAAGCATCATGAATTGTACTAATAAAGGAGTAGTTAATATTTGTGGGCATCGTTTTAATTTTCCAGATGAAATGTCTATATTTATAGAGCTATCTTACATTAGAGAAAATTTGCCTTCATGGCAAGAATTAGAGAAAAATGCTATTAATATGGTATTAGGTTTTCGTAAAGATAAATAAGGAGAAATAATATGGGCGATATTCATTTAGAAAATACGGTTAAGACAGCAGTTACTATTACAGATACAAATTATTATCGAAAACTCTTAGCAAAAGGAAACTTCGATACTATTTATCAAGATTTACAGAAAAAAGGCTTTGATAGTGCCTATTGGGCAATAAATGAATTTAATAAAGGCACTGTTTATGGTGCAAGCAACGCAATTTATTGGCGCTCGCAAACAAGTCGTGAACTTGATAATAAAATCGCACAAAGCTTATATGCTACTAAAGCAAAATTTATAGTAGAAGCTTTAGAAAATAGAATTGAAACGCATGGTTCTGTCACTACAGATTTAAATTATGAAGAATATACAGGAGCTAATCATAAAGCCAACAAGGCACATGGTTTTAATGAGATTAAAACCATTCATGATATTCCTTATGAAATTAATGCGGCGCTATATGGAAAAAGTCATGCAGATAAACATTTTGCTCAAAGTATAAATCTTAATATTCCTGATTTTACAGAAACTATTGCTAAACAAGATGCAATTAATGCGGCAGTTATCAAGGGGCAAATAGAATCAAGCAAAAGCAATCCTGGAAGTATGTTTGGAATAGGTGTATTGCACTTTGGCGTTCCTCCTTCTTGGATATTAAATAAAGAAACCTTAGAACAAGAACATATCACTAAAATCATGAAGCAAAATATTGATGAGTTGTCAAATTTATCTCAAATCTTGCAAGACCATGATAAAAAAATAGAGCATGCTAAATGGCTTGTGGAACTTAGCCAGCAAGCTCTTGATTATCAAGTTTCATCTTTTAATAATAGTAAAATTCAAGTAGCGAATTCTTTTTTCAAAGAATCATCTCTTGCAATATTAAGAGATACTTTAGAAAAGCACCAACAAAATTTTCATAAGTTGTTACAAGAAACTGCCGAAATCACAGGTCTTAGCACTAATCAGTTAAAAGAAATATATTATTATGAAAATAATCTTGGTTCATCTTTTGAAAGAAATTGGACGGCTTTTTCTTATAGTGAAACTGGTCAAAAGTTAGGGAATATTGCCAATTTAGCAAGTATAGGACTTGGCGCATCTAGCATTAGCAATGCTTTTAAAGTACCCTCTATGATTAATAAGTTTTCTGCCATGATTTCTACAATAGGTGTAAAACAATCTGCAGAAGTCATTTTAAATAAAGAAAGTTCTGCAAATGATATATTTTCACCTGTTCGTACTGCTTTAATAGGTATTTATGCAAGTAAACTCCCTAAAGATAAAGAAGATCTTATTAATGCGCTTAATGCTATGTATGATGGACTAAAAAATATTTCTCCTATAGAAGATGATAAAGATATTTCTAATATAGAAAAATTAGCTGAAGAGACTAACATTGATCCTGAAATCATCAGTAGCATATTGATTTCTACAATTGCCAAAATTAGTGCTCATTCTATAGGCACTACAGGAATAATAATAAATGGCTTGATCAATATTATGAATAATCTCAACCCCTCTCTCGACGAAGCCGAGCAAGCCTCTTGTCCGATTATCATAGACATGAACGGAGACGGCATTCATTCCGGCAAACTCGCCACAGGCAGTGAAAAAGCAATCCATTTCGACCTTGACGGCAATGGTTTTGCCGAGAAAACCGCTTGGATTAATACTTCCGATGCCTTCTTAGTGCTGGATAAAAACGCTAACGGCAAGATAGATAACGGCAATGAACTCTTCGGTAATCATACGCTTGACGAAAAAGGCAATAAATCTTTTGCCGACGGTTACGCCGCCCTTGCCGCTTATGATGAGAATAAAGACGGCAAAATTGATGCGCAAGACAGCATTTATGTACAATTAGCCCTATGGCAGGATAAAAACCAAAACGGCATCAGCGAAGAAGGAGAAATCATCAGCCTTGCCGAGGCAGGCATCAGCAGTATTGATTTACATGTTCAAACGCTGAAAGAACGTGATGCTAACGGCAATATCATTACCCATCGCGGCAGCGTACGTTTTGCCGACGGTCGCGAACATATCGCCGAAGATGTATGGTTTCAAATCAATCCCGCACAAACGCGCTATATCGGCGATGTGCAGCTTTCTCCCGAACAGGCGGCGGAATTGCTGTCATTGCCGAACGTGCGGGCTTTTGGCAATGTCATGGATTTGCATCTTGCGATGAGCCAAGACAGCGAATTAAAAACGATGGTGCAGGCGTATTTGCAGGCTGCGGCCGAAGCACAAGAGGATTTGCTAAAAGCCTTGATTTACCGCTGGACGGGTAGCGAAAATGTGGCAAGCGGCAGCCGTGGCGATCATATTGACGCAAGAACGTTAGTCGCACTGGAAGCGCTGACAGGCAAGGCTTTTAGACAAAACGGTTCGCGCCCCAATCCTAACCACAACGCCGCTCCGCATCTGAAAAAAGCATTTGCGGAATTTGCCGACTATACCCATGCTTGGCTGATGCTTTACAGCAAAGCCCATCAGGAAACCGCTTTACACTTTTGGCAAGTGATGAGCCGGCAATCGCAAAATAAAGACGGCATAGATTGGAAAGACTTTGCCGATCATCTGCAATCTCTACAGGCACAAGACAACAGCGCCGAAGCTAAAGCCGCTTATCGCATGATGAACGATTTATTTACCTACTCTTCAGCCTATCAAAACAGCCTCAGCGATTATTTGATGGAGCATAGCGACGAATACGGCGCACTCTTTGCCGCCGAGGGGATTATTCCCGGTATCAGCGGCGATGAGCAAAATAATACGCTTAAGGGCACAGAGAAAAACGATATTCTCTACGGCAAAGCAGGCAATGATACGCTTAACGGCGGTTCCGGAAACGATGTTTTAGACGGCGGCACAGGTAATGATCGTTTAGAAGGCGGTGCAGGTAATGACACTTACGTCTTCTCCAAAGGACATGGACAAGATGTGATTTACGACT